>Ga0209709_10002264_pt1 | contig 16966 bp, 7 predicted proteins | sample ArcticOcean_MG_C_2_FD_187435 | JGI IMG/M metagenome (GOLD analysis project Ga0209709, IMG submission 187435) | Marine microbial communities from western Arctic Ocean - ArcticOcean_MG_CB4_136 (SPAdes) (version 2) | ecosystem: Environmental > Aquatic > Marine > Oceanic | place: Arctic Ocean... | reverse complement strand
GATACGGAGTTTGATGAAAGTATATACATGACACAAGAACTTACTATTACTGGTATAACAAATTTAGATGCAATTGGTTGGAGAACTCTTTCATCTGGTGCAAAACTACAAAAAGTTGCTTTTGTAGAAAAATATAATACATACACAGACCAAAATTCGGGCATTGTCAAATCGACTGGGCCATATAATGATTTTGAATATCTTCCTAATTTACCAGTTACTAGAGATTATAAGGTGACAGATGATAATGGAGTTACTACTACATTCAACATGAAAACTCCTCCTGACTTGGCAACTACTAAAGTTACGAGAGAATCGGGTAAAACATTGTTGACAGTAACATCTACAGAAGATATTAGAGAAGAACACACATATGAAACACATCATGGGGGAGCGGGCACATTCACAACACATAATGTGACTGTTGGAGACATACTAGAAGAAAAGACACCGGCAGCACCACATCCGAATTTTAAAGCAGTAAAACTGGATGACTTGATTGGTGATTTTAAGACATTCTTTGCGGCAATAGATGCATTGACTGATTCTCTCCGAAAAATGGCAGATGATGCTGCAAAGGCACTTCAAGATATTATAGATTATCTGGATGCTAAAATTGCAGAATTGGAAGAAATCGCAGCAGCATTACAGAAGATACTTAAACTTTTTACAGTTGGTCTTGGTGATGCAGGAGTTTATATATTAAGTATTCCAGTAGCAATTGGTGGAAATGATTATATTAAGACAGAACTACAAGGTGCTGTAAATAGACCACCAGATACTTTAGATTTTACTTTAGCATTTATGATGATGGGCGGAGGTGCTGAAGGAACCGAAGAGGGATTTAAGACTCTACAAAAACTATTAGTTCCATAAATAATAATACTATGGCAATAAGTACACGAACATATCACGATTTTTCTTTTAACTTTTCTTCCAACCCCATGAGTGGGGATGTGGCGAAGAAGTCTGGTGCAGCTGCTGTCAAAAGCGCAATGTTGTCAATTATGAAAACTAATTACAACGAAAGATTGTTTCAACCAGAAGTTGGTTCTGGAATACGTGCATTGTTATTTGAACCAATGAATCCGATTACAGAAGAACGGCTGAAGCAAGAAGTTAAAGATTGTTTAATGAGAAGTGAACCACGAGCCACCATTTTAGGTGTAACTATAGAAGGACAAGAAGACAAAAATCGATATAAAGTAAGTATTCTTTTTAGTGTATCGACAGAAACAGAACCACAAAAATTAGAGACTTTCTTTGAACAAGGGTAACAATGGCTGAAATACAAAAACTTAATATAGCAGAACTTGATTTTGATACAATCAAAACAAACCTAAAAGATTATTTTGGGTCACAATCTGAATTTACTGACCATAACTTTGATGGTTCTGCTATTTCGGTTTTGTTGGACATTCTTGCATACAATACTCATTACAATGCTTATTATCTCAATATGCTTGCGAGTGAATCCTTTTTAGATTCTGCTCAATTAAGAGATTCGGTTGTCGCAAAAGCATCAATGTTAGGGTATGTGCCAAAATCAACAAGGGGCGCACAAGCATATGTTGATTTGACAATTACAGCAAGTGATTCTCCTGCATCAATTACTATAGATAAAGATACGCAATTCACTTCAACCGTTGATGGAACATCATATACTTTTGCAACTGCAAATTCGACAGTTATTTCTCCTGTTAATGCAGCATATGTAGCAAATAATGTCTTATTGAGACAGGGAGTTCCTTTAACGTTTAAGTACACCGTAAATACTGCAAATACGGAACAAAAGTTTCTTCTTCCAAACGCAAATACAGATATGGATACTTTAGTTGTATCTGTTCAAGAGTCAACTTCGGACACAAATACTTCTGTATATGCACTGGCCTCTGACATTACTACCGTTAATGCTACATCCAATGTTTATTTTATTAATGAACATTCTAGTGGACAATTTCGTGTGCAATTCGGGGATAGTGTTCTTGGAAGAAAACCAATCACAGGAAATATAGTAATTTTTAAAAGTTTAGTATCAGAAGGAACAGAAACGAATGGTGCAAATGTGTTTTCTGCAGCCAGTACAGTTGGGGGATATTCAACTGTTTCAGTTGTAACTTCCACTTCTGCAATTGGAGGATTGGACAAAGAGACAATAGAGAGCATTAAATTCAATGCACCAAAAACTTACGAAGCACAGAATCGTGCAGTTACCACACAAGATTATAAGAAACTGGTTGAAGATTCGGTTTCGGGTTTGGATACTGTAGCAGTTTGGGGTGGACAGGATAATGATGTGCCAAAATATGGAACTGTTTTTGTTTCTGCAAAACCAACTGGTGCAGATGCACTATCAACAAGTCAAAAGACATTAATCAAATCTGCATTGACGGATTATAATATTGTTGCAATATCACCAGAGGTTGTCGATCCAGATCTTATCAGTTTGATTTTTAGTTTAACAGTAAAATACGATTCTCGTTTAACTACTAAAGCATCTGGTGTAATTGCAGCGAGTGTAATTGATACGATTCAAACTTACAAAACAAATAACTTAAATAAGTTTAGTTCTATTTTTAGATATTCTGTTCTTTCAAAAAATATTGATGCGACAGATACTTCAGTTTTAGGAAACCTTTTAACTCTTACTGCAAAAAAAGGTTTAACACCTTCTTTAACTGCAAATAATAGTTATACGATTAGTTTCAATAATGCAATTTACAATCCTTCAACAACTTATGAAGGTGCAGTATCTTCATCTGCATTTGCATATACGGATTCGGCAGGCACAACTTATTCGACAAGTTATTTAGATGACCTCAATGGAATAATGAGAATTTATTATTATTCTGGAAGTGAAAAATTAATTATTGCAAATAATGCTGGAACTGTTGCATATGGTAACGGACATATTACATTGACTTCTTTCAAACCAGATTCGTTTGCTGGATCTACTTTAGATTTCACAATTGCCCCGGCCACAAATGATTTGATTCCTGTTAGAAATCAGATTTTTACAATTGCGAATACTGATATAACTGTAACAATGCAAGATGACGCTGATACTGGAACAACAACCACTTCTGCAAGTGCAACTGGTTCATCTGACTCTATAACATCTGGAACTGCTACGGGTTCCTCAACTGTATATTAAAATATGTCTGCAAAAGTTTCCGCCAAAGCGGTATCACAAGTAGAAAATCAAATACCTCAATTCATTAGTGAGGAGAATCCTCTTTATGAGAAGTTTCTCAAGAACTACTATGAATTTTTGGAAACTCTTTGTGTCTTTTATACGGCAGTTGGTGCATATACCACATTATTCACAAATGGAGAAACGGTTACTGGTCAAACTTCTGGTGCAACTGCTAAAGTTAAGGGAAAAAATGCAATAAGTGCTACTCTTAAAGTATTTTTAGAGCCGACAAATGATTTAAATTTCCTAGTTGATGAAGTTATTATAGGTGGCACATCTAATGCTCGTGGCACAATATCAAAACTTAATCGTGAACCTTTAAATGGAACAAAAACATTTAAAGACCTCACTAATTCGGATTTAACTACAGATGGAATTCTTGATTGGTTTAAGAAAGAGTTATATCCTAATATCAGAAATAGTGCAACTGTAGACTTACGATATTTTCTAAAACATCTCAAACAATTTTATCGTTCAAAGGGAAGTGAGAAATCATTTCGTACATTGTTTCGGGCCCTTTATGGACAGGATTCTCTTGACTTCTATTATCCGAAAACTGATATGTTCAAGATTTCGGATGGTAACTGGTTGCAAGATACAGTTTTACAGTTAAGTTATGATATATCCTATTTGGACTTTAATGGATTAACAATAACTGGTGGTACTTCTTCAGCAACAGCATTTGTTTCCAATGTTACTACTCGTAAAGTCGGAACTGTTCCAGTAGTTGAATTGGTTGTAACTACTTTTGTTGGAACTTTTGTGGTTGGAGAAACCATTACTGCAACTACTGCAGCTGGAATAGAACTTTCTGCAACTCTTACTGGAATGCTGACAGATGTATTAATTGTGAATGGTGGAGAAGGTTATAGTATAGATGAAGCACTTACTGTTACTGATGCAACTGCTGTGGGTTTTGGTGCAACAGCAATAGTCAAATCAACTTCAGCAGACCAAGTTGCAATACTAACAGTACCAGCAGTAGGAAATGGTTATCAAGTAAACGATCCTATCACTTTTAACAATGCAGGAACAAATGCTGTTGTAACGGCAGAAGCAAAAGTCGCAACTCTTGCAGACACATTTACAGTAGATGTTGTTTCTACTTTACTTACTGCTGGTGTAGAAACAAAAACTTTTGACCTTACAGGTGCATTTGGTGTAACAGTCTCGGCTGGGTATTTGATTGGAAATAATGCAATATATGCAAATGCAACAAAAAAAGGAGTTGTCATTTCTTATACAGTCGCAACTCCGGCAGTTCTTACAATCTATGATATGTTCAATGAAAATGCTGCGGCAACAACTTCTCCTGGCTTGGTTGCATGGGTAAACACCGATACAATGTATCTGTTTAATAAAACAGGCACAGCAGTTCTTGGTGCATTTTCAGTCATAATAAACGATACATCTTTCGTAACAACAACTGCTCATGTTGCACTCAATTCTACCAATTATGGTGCAAATTTTGCAACACCAGATGGAACATTTGCTTCGGCAGGAACAACTGTAACTGTAACATATTCTGGTGGACACAATCTTGCTGCAAGTGATACTATTAAATTAGATTTTTCAACAGGGTCGATGAATGGAACTTATACGGTTGCAACTGTTCCAAATGCCACAACCTTTACAGTTACAATAAGTAGTCCGGCCGCATCTGGCACAGTTGAAATGATTCCGATTATCAGTTCAAAAATGAAAAATGCGTTTGTATTTTCTACACAAACTTTCGGCAAAGTTGCAACAGTATCTTATTCTTCTCATGGAAGTGGATACGAAGCAAAACCAACCACATCGTTGACATCTTTGGGTTATTACAGTACAGTAGAAACTAGAAGTGATGGTGTAGGAGGATTTTATGGAAGTAACGCAACGATTGCAGTAGGAGATTTGGGTGGTGCAGTAACAGGAATTACTATTACAGAGCCAGGATTTGGATATGAACTTGCACCAGCAGTAACAGGAGCACAACACTCAACTGCTGCAACTTTGACAGGAGTATTGGGAATCACAAGAATAAAAGATGGTAAGTATTCTGGTGAATCGGGAATGCCTAGTTCACAAAAGAAAATACAAGACAATGATTACTATCAAGATTATTCTTATGTACTCAAGACAACTGATTCTGTAGATGTTTGGAGAAATGATGTTTTGAAATTGTTACATCCTGCTGGATATAAGTTATTTGGTGAGGTATTGATTGAAAATCTCTTGAACACTCAAATGTTTGATAGGGGCCTCAGTAATATCAATACTGCGGATGCAACTGGAATGTCTACGTATCGAGAGATGACATTCTTCTTTGAATCGTTTATTACTGGCCTTCAAGTTGATATGGGCGAAACATATCTTGAAGTTGAAGCACAAATCGATTCATTGATTGCGGCTCTTGAGACATTTGCAAAAATAACAATTAAAGGTGGAACTACACAGACATATCTATTAAATAAATTAAAAGCATCCAATGGAATACCAGCAGAGATGTTCTCGACATTGTTTGTCAAAGATAGTTCTTCTGTTTCAGTTGGAACAACTACTACGGTCACTACTTCTACACCACATTATTTCCGTGAAAATGACTTAGTGTCTCTTGATGATTTTGTAGGGACTAATGTTTCTCTCATCAATGGATATATGTACAAGGCAACAAGTGTGGGGTCTAGTGGAACTGCTGCATCTAATAATACTTTTATCATAAAAGAGTTGGATGGAACTACAAACGTAAATACTACAGGAATGTCGATTACATCACAAGGAAAAGTCTTTAGGTCTGGAAAGAAAGCAAGTTCGGGTATATTAATTGATATGTATTCTACGGAATATATCGAAGGAATAAAAACAAAAACAATTCACGAATATCTCCATACAAGTGCTTCGGATTTAACTGGATTTAGTTCTGGTGATGTTCTAGATGTTTCTGGAAGACACATTGATATTGAAAGTAGAATGATACAAGAAGATAATGGTGGAAACGATGACTTCTTGTTAGAAGACGGAACTACCAGCAATCCCAACTCTTCTGCAATAGGGTTTCTCCTTGCAGATGAAGGACAAATAGATTTGGATGGTGCAAATGATGCACATCAACTTGCGGTAACACCTGCCGTACAACGACAAGTTTCAAGTACATCAAACAATATTTTAACGTTTAATAGACCATTTGATTATAAGAATGTACCTTATACACAACATCCTCATAATCAAGGATTTGGTTTATATAAACATAAAGTTGACCAGCGAGTTTTGGCCGCATAATGGATGACTTACAATTTTTATCTGTATAAATATAAAAAGAAATCAATAAGGAAAAATAACCATGCCTGCTCTAGTAACAACGGAATTTAGAATCCACAACGCAAAACAGTTCAGAGAAATGTTCTCTGAGGCTGCACAATATGGTGGAGCAACTGCATCAGCTGCCCTTTCGACAAATATGTATTTGTTTATTGGAAAATCTTCAGCATGGTCGGGCTCCTATAACGATGGAACAACTACTTATGCATTTACGGACACAACTCAACCAGATCCGAATAACACGAATGCTCCATCTTCTGATACAACTGCAAATACTTCTTATTCACATTGGAAGGATATGATTGCAGCCAAAAAAGTTGCATCTTCTGATGTGAGTCACGTTATTGCAAGAAATAACTGGACTTCTGGTCGGTATTATTCTATGTTCGATGATACTATCAAGTTTAGTTTATTGACTGTAAGTCAAGCAAGTCAAAACGTGTATACAGGTTCAGCAAACGCAACTGCAACTCTGTATCCGATGTACGTGATGAACAGCACTTTCAAAGTTTATAAATGTCTTGCTAACAAAAAGACTGAAGGTGGAAGACCACAACCTTCTACGGTTGAACCTACTCATACTACAACTTCTGCAGCTGCACCTGCTGCACAAGCAGATGGATATGTATGGAAATATATGTATACCATTTCTGCCGCAGAATCTTTGAAGTTTGTAACATCAAGTTATATTCCAGTAAAACAGATTCGTGATGCAAACTCCTATGGCGCTGGTGGAACTGCTGGAGGTATCGCAGTTAGTGGTGCAAAAGATGATAGTTCAGACCAAGTAACAGTCGAAAGAAATGCAATAGATGGTGCATTGGATGTTTTTGTAATATCCAATGATGGTGCAAATTATCACTTTGAAAACAACAAAGCTATTGCATCTGGAACAGGAACAACTTTAATTGTTAGTGCGACAACATTGACAACTGCAAATGCATATGCAAACTCTTCTATCTATTTCACTTATGGTGGTGCTTCTTATGTAAGAAAAGTTGCATCCAGTACTTACAATAGTGGAACAAGTCAAGCAACAATGACATTAAGTGCAACTTTGGGAGTGACACTTTCAGGAACTATGCCAACTTGTAACGTTGGGCCTTGGCCAAGAGTAGATGGTGATGGACACGGACAACAACTTGTTTTGACAGCAAATACTACTGGCGGAGCTGCAGCCGGTTCTGTTGGGGGGGTAACAGTCGTAAACTCTGGAAACAGTTTTACAACTGCAACCATGACAGTATCTACACAGCCTGGAGCATCTTCTCCTTCTGGTGCAGCCATTACTCCAATTATTCCACCAAAGGGTGGGCATGGATATGATGCGGTTAGTGAATTGGGTGGATATTTTGCAATGATCAATACAAAGTTGACACAAAGTGAATCTGGTGCATTTACTACATCAAACGATTTCCGAAAAATTGGATTGTTAAAAGACCCTAACACAAATGGTGGATTTGTAAGATATACTTCTGATACCGCAGACCAAGCAAAAGTAATTACTTATTCTTCTGCTAATGAAACCGTCACTGGCGATATTACAATTACTCAAGCGACATCTGGTGCAACTGGTTATGTTGTGGATGTGAATGCGGCTGCAAGTACAATGAGAGTTATTGACACAACGAATGGTACAAGTGATACTAATGGATATGATTCCAAGCCAGGTTCATTCCAAACAGGGGTAGCAGCAACAAGTGGAACCTTGTCTTTTACAGTTGCGGCTGTTGCAAATGGTGCAATGTCAATTGGTTCGGGAGAAATCATTTATATTGAAAATCGAGCACCAGTTGCTCGTGCCGCAGACCAAACAGAAGACATTAAACTTATCATCGAATTTTAATAAAAAGAATAATATAAATGGCGAATGTAACAACGAATTTTAATGTAGATCCGTATTATGATGACTACAATGAAGACAAACAGTATCTAAGAGTATTGTTCCGTCCTGGCTATGCAGTACAGGGTCGAGAGATGATTCAACTTCAGACTATTCTTCAGAAGCAGTCTTCTCGTCTTGGTGATCACATATTCAAAGATGGTTCTGCCGTTCTTGGTGGTGAACTAACTTTAGACACTCAGGTAACTTATTTAAAGTTGATAGCTGCTGATACTGCAGCCACTTTTGCCGGTGGTGTAATCAAAGATTCTTCTGGTGCAACTCGAGCACAAGTTATTACTACAGATGCGGCAGTAGGAACAGATCCACCCACACTTTACATAAAATTCATTTCAGGTACAGCATTTGTTGCTGGGTCAACCATCACTCTTGACGGAACCAGCACAACTGGAACAGTTGCTTCTACAAATCATACTGGTAATGCATCCATTGCAAGCGTCAATCGTGGTGTTTATTTTGTTAGTGGATTTTTCGCACTTTGTCTCCCACAAACTCTTGTATTAGAAAAATATTCTAACACACCCACATATCGTGTGGGTTTGACAACCACCGAATCAATTGTAGATAGCACTACAGATGCTACTCTTCTTGATCCTTCAACTGGAACAACAAACGCAAATGCTCCAGGCGCAACTCGTTTTAAGATTGCATTAACACTTGCAAAGAAAACTACTTCTTCTACTGATCCTGTGGCTGCAAATGCAGACTCAAATTTCATAGAATTATTGAGGGTAGTTGCTGGAACACCTACAAAACAATCAAAGTATCCAGTTTACGGAGAAATAGAACGAACACTCGCAAGACGGACTTATGATGAGTCGGGAGACTATACAGTAAGACCATTTCCTATTCGGATGGTCGATCATCAAGGAGCATCGGGAACAACTACCGCTTCTTCAGCAACTACTATTACTGGAATACTTTCAGATTTTGAAAATGACTTTGTTGTAGGAGATTCCATTTATGTGTCTTCTGCAACGACAACTTTCGCAGATGTTTCTTCTATTGCTAATGCAACTTCAATGGTTGTTTCAACTGCATTAGGTAATGGTACTGCACAAAGAATTCATAATAGAAATCGTGTATCTGCCGCATTAGATCCAGGCAAAGCATATGTTAAAGGATATGAATACGAAAGTATTGCAACTGAATATGTCGATGTTAAAAAAGGAAGAGGAACACAAACACAAACTGCATTTCCCATCAATCCAAACTTTGGAAACTATTTTAAAGTAAAAGGATTTCGTGGTGGTGGCCTTGCTGTAGGTGGGGTGACATTTGATCCAGAATCTTTACCAACAATGGATATTCATTGTGTTGCAAATACTGGAATCACTTCAACTAATGTTAATACATATAATTCTACAAAAATCGGAACAACTAGAGTCCGCCAGGTAGATTATTCTTCTGGTACATTTTCTACTGTAGTTGAGAGTGATGCTGCAATTTTTGACCTTTATGTTTTTGATACTCAGTTTAGTACAGTAACAACAACGGTTGGAACTAATTACACTTCTGGTGCAACTACTATAATTTTGACAGCAGCAACTTCTTCATCAACTGATGATGCATATAACGGTGCAAAAATTACTATAGGTGCAGAAACAAGAACGATTACAGATTATGTTGGAGGATCAAAAACAGCAACATTGAGTCTTGGATTCTCTGCATCTCATTTAGCAACTGTTGCTGTAACGATTAACTTTTCAGTCAGAGAAGTAGAATGTCTTGCAATTGCAAATACTACAACTTTTGCACTAGACGGCCCGCAATTTGGAATAGATAATTCTAGTAAAGTAAATGTCGATGATGCAACAAGTAATACTCAAATTTTTGATTCTAGTTTAAGTTCTCTTGTTTTTCCTATCGGATTCGACAACATCAAGAGTTTGAACAATCAAGGTCTTACTTACAGGAGAAAAGATACTATTGCCGCATCTTTCTCCCATTCTGGTACTGCAACATCCGCAACCTTCAATGCTCCAGAAGGAAAATTCTTAAACGAAGGATTATCTACTGGTGCATCTCTTGAAAATGAAAAAGGAAGTTATGTTGCAGTTATAGATGCTATTACAACACAAACTGGTGTGACATTAACATTGGCTTGTACAACTGTGAATGGACAAACTGCTGTAACTGTAACTTCAGGAAATACAAACAGTCTTAGAGCAGGAATGTCAATTAATACTGCTGGTGCAGGAGTTCCAAATTCTGCAACTGTTGCATCTGTTACAAATTTAACAACTTTTGTAATGTCTGCGGCTGCGGATGGTACTGCTGGTTCGGGGAATTTAGTGTTTGGAGGTACAGCTGTAGCATCAGAAGGTGTTCTTGCAATCGGACAAATAATTGATATCAATGCAGTTGTTGCATCTGATACTCAGCTGACTCTTACACCAGTTAGAACAGGAGCTGCTTTTGCTTCAGGAACAACTTTTACTGCAAAAGTATATTCAACACTCGACATAGTTGCAAAGGCTGAAAAAGTTAAAACAAAAGTTACTGCAACAAGTCCTGCTGCACCTGGCGATATTAAAGATAATGGAACAGTTTTAACAAACACAGATAACAGACTTGCAAATGGACAGATGATCGTTGCATCTTTTGCAGGAACACAATCTCTTCAAGTATCGGATGCAACTGTAGTAACAAGTGTGATAGAAGCAGTATCAATTACTAACACGATGGCATTGCAGTTTCCTACTGTAACTTTGGGTGCTGCGGTTGGAAATACTGCACACGTTAATAATATTACTTCACGATATACTTTTAATGACGGACAAAAAGATAACTCTATAGATCATTCATCAATCACATTGAAACCAGGCCAAGCAAAACCTGCAAACAATGTTTTGATACTTTTTGATTATTTCAGTCATACTCCTACTGATGGATATGCTTCGGTTGAATCTTATACTAACATAGATTATGCGGATATACCATCCTTCACAAGTCCTGTATCTGGTGTTACGAGACAATTGCGTGATTGTCTAGACTTTAGACCAATTAAATCTATTAGCTCTAGTGGAACTCTTCAAACAAACGAAGATATTCCAGATGCAGACACAAGCATTACCGCAAATACTATTTTCTATTTGCCACGAAAAGACAAACTGACATTAACTAAAGATAGAGTATATAAAGTTCTTAATGGAGTCTCAGCAGAAAATACAATTCTTCCTGCTGATGATGATGATGCAATGACTCTTTACAATTTAGATATTCCTGCATACACATTTAATTCTAGTGATGTAGATACTCAGTACGTTGATAATCGCCGATTCACAATGAGAGATATCGGTAAGATTGAAAAGAGAGTTGATACTTTAGAGTATTACACCGCATTGAGTCTCTTGGAAAAAGAGGCATCGGATCTTTCAGTTAAGGATTATGCAACTAATTTGGAACGATTCAAAAATGGAATTCTAGTCGATTCATTTAACGGACACAATATTGGTGATGTATCTCACGCAGATTTTGCCATTGCGGTTGATCAAGAATTAAAAGAATTGCGGCCACCATTCAGTTCGGATTCATTTAAGTTTACTACTGCTTTGGGCGCAAATACACAAAAAACAGGGGATTTGGTAACTCTCCGATATTCTTCTTCAAATTTGGTTGTACAACCACTTTGTAGTAATACCGAAACAATTAATCCGTTTGGTACAAGTCAATTCAATGGACAACTTACACTCTCTCCACCAAGTGATGTTTGGTTTTCTGAAACCGGCAGACCTTTGGTATTGATTAACTTGGAAAGTTTAAATGACCATTGGCTTCAAGGTAATGAAAATGGGTTCGGTAAACAATGGGATGATTGGAGTTCTGCTTGGAGTGGTTCACAAGTAAACGATGATAATTTAATCAAGACAAGAAAATCTACATCCTCATCTACTTCAGTAAGTCGTTCTACATCGGTTACAAGTAAAAACAAGACACGAACTGGTATCATTTCAACCAAGCCACCAGAGACTATTAAGAGGTCGGTTGGAAATCGAGCAGTAAGTATTTCTATTGTTCCATTTATACGAGAACAAAAAGTTCATTTTGTTGCAAAGGGGGTAAAACCAAGTTCAACTTTTTATCCTTATTTTGACAATACACTTGTTTCTGCATATACAAAAAATGCATTTAAGATAACATATTCTGCAAATACCACTTCTGCAAATTCTGGTATATTTGATACAAATACAGGTCAACAGATTACTTTAACACAGTCTTATACTCTTGGAGCTCATGACAAGGCTGCAACAGGTTTAGCACTTTATCAGAATTCATCTTCTATAATGGTATCTGATTTGGTAAATGATGTTACAATGACATCTACTCCTGCTGCAATGACAGTAGGAGAAACCGTAACATTTTATTCTGATTCTGCAAGAACAACAAAAACTGCTTCAGGAATATTGCAATCTTATGTCACTACAGCTGCAAATAACTTTACAATCAATGCAATTTCAGGAACTATTGCAACTGGACATTATGTAACTGGCTCTGCTTCTGGAAATACCGCAGGATCAGTTTCAGATGCAGGGGGGTTTAGAACAGGAGAAGTATCAAATGGACTTGCTGGTGATTCTAAAGCAAATGGTAACATCACGGCAGTAAGTTCTTCTATGCCGACTCTTGCAACTACATTAACTGCCGACACACATGGTGTTATTGTGGGAGAATTTGAACTTCCTGCAACAACATTTAAGAGTGGAGAAAAACTTCTCCGTTTGACAGATAGTGAAACAGATAGTGTTGCAAGTACAGAGTCAGTTGCAGAGAAAATCTTCAGAGTTCAAGGACTTCTTGAATCACGAACAGGAAAGATTTCTTCAACTCGGCCAATGGAATCAAAGAGGGAAAACGTAAAAGAGAAGGCGGTAACACAAGATACTATCAATCGTGTTACTACATCAACAAATTGGGTTAATCCTCTTACACAATCGTTTCTTGTTGACCAGAACGAAAATCCAAATGGAATTTTTGCAAGTAGTGTAGATATTTTCTTCTCGGCAATCGATGATACTTTGCCAGTAACTCTTGCACTCAGACCGATTGTAAATGGATTTCCAAGCTCATCGCAGATACTTCCATTTTCGGAAATTACATTAAATGCTGCTGATGCAACTGCAAACTCAACTGCACCAAGTGTTGCAACATCAACTACTTACACAAGGTTCACTTTTGAATCACCAGTTTATTTGTATCCAGATGAATATGCAATTGTTATGACATCTCCTTCAACAAGTTATGCGGTTCATGTTGCAAACTTGGGTGAAATAGTTAAGAATACAACAAGCACGAAAGTGTCACAGCAACCATTTGTTTCATCGTTTTTTCAACCACAGAACTCTTCTGTTTGGCAAGCAAATGCAGAAAAACAGATGATGTTCAGAGTTAATCGTTGTGAGTTTGATACAGGAACACACGCAACTTATTTTTCATCTGAAGCAACTCCTTTGTCTGGAAACACTTCTGGGCCTGCGTATGATGTGTTTAAGTTGTCAACAAGTGATTTGACATTTTCAAATACTGCACTTTCATTCTCATATAAAGGAATTTTGACTGCGAATTCAGATGCATCGGTTACAAACGATTCGAGTCGAAACACAAACCTAGATGCGGCATGGACAGAATTTAGTCCAAATATGAATTACACATTATCTGGCCAGAAGAAATTTATTTCATCCAGAGGAACAACGGGCCCAGTTACATATGCGGCAAATAACTTTTACATGAAGTCAACTTTCACTTCAAATGATTCTAAAGTTTCTCCTGCTGTAGATATGTCAAGGATGAATCTTATTACAGTTGAAAACTTGGTGAATCGTGGTTCTCTTGCAAATTCCGATTTTGTAGTTACTGCTGGTGGAACTGGATATAGTGCTGGTACACCAACTCTCACATTTACTGGTGGGGGTGGAACTGGTGCGGCTGCAACTGCTGTCCTTACTGGTACTGTAGTCACTTCAATTGCAGTTACATCGGGTGGTTCTGGATATTACGAAACACCAACTATGGTAGTTAGTTCTGGAGCAGCTGTTGCAACAATTCAAAACGAACTCGCAAAGTCGGGGGGAAATGCAAAAGCAAGATATATTTCAAGAAGGGTAACTCTTGAAGATAGTTTCGATGCACAGGATATTAAAGTTTGGTTGAATGCTTACAAACCAAAAGATACAGACATTAAAGTTTATTATCGGGTACACAATTCGGAAGATCCTTTGAATTTTGAAGACAGGCCTTATGTTCTAATGACTCAAGAAACAGATGCAAATCGAATTTCTGCGAGTGAGACAGACATAAATGAATATGTATATAGATCTTCGGCAAACAACGTTTCATATACTTCATCAAATGTAACGTATGATAAATTTAAAACTTTTGCAATTAAGGTTGTGCTTGGTTCTGCATCAACTTCAATTATTCCGAAAGTTAAAGACATGAAAGCAGTAGCATTGGATTTCTAATATGTTAGCAAAAACAGACAGAGTTGGACTCGCAAGAGATATGAATAACAATGCACTTCTTGCAAATGATATTTCTATGTTACAATCACATAGAGAAGAATATCGTATAAGACAAACGCAAAGTAATTCATTAAATGATATAAATATTATGAAGGAACAAATACACGGAATGATGAAAGAATTTCAAGAAATTAAACAATTATTGCAAAATCATATTCAGAGAGATAATCAATGGCAGGCGTAAACAGAGCGGCAGTCGCAGTAACAGATACATTTGATGTTTGGAGGGTTCGTACCAACGAATTAAATACTTCTCTGAATGCAGGAACACACGCAAGTACTGCTAATACAATAATGTGGAGAGATGACAATGCAAGTCTTGTAGCAAATGTAGTCACCGCAAATACATTAAATATGACTCATGCAACTGGTACTGCTACTTTAGTAGTTACTTCTGCACTTGCGGCCGATGCAACAAAAGCATCGATACAAACTACAGGTGGTATCAAAGCAGACTTGGGTTCAAAATTTGGAGCTGCAGTTGATGTAACAGGCGCACTTACAGTAGGGGGAAATACTACTCTTGGAAATGCAGCAGGAACGGATACAGTAACTTTCACTAGCAGAGTTGGTAGTGCAATTGACAATACAACATCGCTTACTTATGATGTAGGTTCATCTACTCGTTTGTGGAAAAACTATTATGGACAAGGTATAGACTTAACTGGAAACACAACATTTGCCGCAGCTGCAACTCTTGACATAACATCTGGGCATTTAACGAAACCAAGTTTAAAAATTACAGATGCTGTTCAGGCTGGTGCTGGTGCAAAATTAGTAGAGATAACATCAAATTCCGCAGATACCGCAGCAAGACCTCTTTTTAAAGTTACAAACGACAATGTTGCAGCAGTTGCAACAACTGCAATTTGTGCTCAATCAGATGCTGGTCGAGGTTTTTATGCAATTTCAACAGATTCTACTCAATCAAGACAAGCACTTCCTGCATTAGAAATCGTATCAAATCACACAACTGCAAATACTGCAACTGGTAATGCTGTTGCTCTTATTACTGCAAGTGCGTTGACAACTGGTCGGGCACTTCATGTTACATCGGCTGGTGCATCAAGAACTGGACATTTAATTCACCTTGCATCTACGGATACTGGTGCTGGTTCTACTGGAGATGTTCTTCATGTAAAAGCACATACATCATCCAATACCGCAATGATTGCAAACTTTGCGAATGCGACAACAAACGTTCTGTCTGTTATGGTTGGTGGTGGAGTTAGAATTGATGGTGATTTGGATGTAACTGGTTCTACAACTCAATTTCGCACATCAACTGCACTCGTAAATGATAAAACTCTTGTTCTTGGTTCAGTAGGTGATGCTGTAACTGGTGTAACTTTCACACAACACACATCAGCACCAGTTTTTACCACAACATCTGCTAACAGACCAGCGGTATCTGATGTTATTTTTATAGCAACTTCTTCAAGTACAGTTATACTTTCAGAAACAATTTATACTGTCGCAACTACACCATCTGCAACCACATTTACTGTCGCAGGAACAAACAATACAAGTGCGGATGCGAGTTCAAGAACAGTAGTTTTTACTGGGCCACAAACAGATGCTGCTGTAGATGATGCAGGATTATATATTCCTGGCTCAACTGCACTTCATGTATTAAAGTGGGATGATACAGACAATTATTGGGACTTGAATGATTCATTAAAAATAAACACAACAACACAACTGGTAGTTCCAAAAGGAACAGCGGCACAACAACCTGCAAGTTCCGCAACAGCAACTGTCGCTGCTGCAACAACTGGTGCAATGAGATTTAATACGGATGCTAGTTATTTTGAAGGAGTCAATGCAGGAACATCATTTGAGGCCTTTGCAACACAAAACTTTTCAACTGCAATTGCTGTTGCTTTAGGGTAATTTGCAATGATAAATAAGAATAGAGAATAAAGAAACTGGAGCTTAAACAAAATGGCAAATAATTTTTACAACAAAATCGCACAAAATGTATCGGCAGATCACAATGTCCCTACATGGCTGTATTCGGTTCCAACTTCTAAAAAGACGATTGTAATT
>Ga0209709_10002263_pt1 | contig 16976 bp, 18 predicted proteins | sample ArcticOcean_MG_C_2_FD_187435 | JGI IMG/M metagenome (GOLD analysis project Ga0209709, IMG submission 187435) | Marine microbial communities from western Arctic Ocean - ArcticOcean_MG_CB4_136 (SPAdes) (version 2) | ecosystem: Environmental > Aquatic > Marine > Oceanic | place: Arctic Ocean... | reverse complement strand
TTCATCGCATTTACAATTTTATTTCTCCCACGCTCATTCATGGTGCGAATAGGAACAATCTTTTCAGGAATAAAACCCCCTAAATCTTCCTGTCCTACTTGGTAAAACATGGCCTCTTGTTTTGGTTCTTTAGAATTCTTACCTTTGATATACACAGCCTCTTCTGCATTCCCAATATAGTTTCCACCATCATCAAATGGACCCATTGTATGTTCAAAAACAACTCCGCATGAAGGGCATGAAGGGTCGTCTTCACCTATACAACCATGACAAGACCTCACATCACACTCATTACAATTGTATGTTTGATGTTCACCCATACCTGTCGGCCCATCTTCAAAAACATAGCCACAAGAATTACAACTTTGGCCCTCACCTTCACCCATACAACCGTAACAACCCCTACATCCACATTCGGGACAAGAGAAAGTTGCATCCATTGTTTCATATTCGGCGGAGAAATTAGCATTGGTTGGTTCAATAGGAGATGGAACGGTTGAAGGTGCATCCTCAAGTGGACTTTCCGGTAATGGTTCACCTACTTGTTCAGCGTGAAAAGCCGCAATAGTTTGTTCGGCATTAAATCCATACTTTTCAAAAGTTTCAACATCAACCTTTTTAGGAAGAGTTTTCTTACCTTCAAACAATCCTTTTAATGCAAGGCGTGGCGAACCACCCTTACCATTTTGTGCATATCCTTCAACAACTTCTGCCATCACTCTTTTCTTATGTGAAGGAGAATACATTTCCATAATTTTGTTCATAGAATCAACACCTTTGTTCATAGTTTGTTCATGCTACTATATAAGCCATCACATTATAAAATGTGTGCCATTTATCAACTATATTAGAACAAATTATTGTGTCTATCACCGCTTGGGCGATACACTACACCCTCTTGACCGAATGAGCCAAGTCCTAACCCGATTGTTGGTAAATGAGTATTTGTTGAGGTATCAGCCGATAAATAATCTAAACGATAATCATTTTCTGCGGCCTTTTTTGCCTTTTCTTCGGCGGCTTGTGTTTCCTCTTCGGAATCTTCTAATGAAGTTTGTGCCTCATCTAATAATTTACCATAGCGTGTTGTTTCGTCTTGTGCAACCATTCCCCTATTTAAACGACCAAGAGCATATCCAAGTGGTAAAAAACCACCAAGAACCACAATAACGGGAGTGTATTGTTCAAACATACCACCATCATTTTGCCACCTATCAAACAACACAATAGCGAATGAAGCCGCAGATAAACAAAGTGGTAATGCGGTCATTTTTTCCTTAATTTCTTGCTTAAATGGAGATTCTTCTTCGGGGATAACATCTTCATCATTTTCCCCTGCGAGAATCTTATCTCGCAAATCTTTAAAATCAAGGAGGCGACTCATGTTGATACCTTGTTCTTTTTGCTATTTAAGCATTGACAATTGTTTTAAGTCTAAACCGTTTTCAAAAAAAGGCTTATTCGTTTCCAACAGCCCTTCCGGAATAGTTTTGCCCGAAAGAAGCATTTGTGTAAGATGCCGCATTCATCCACGAAGCACCATCAATTAACTCGGATAGATTATTTTCTGCACCATTTATAGGGTATGCAGTTTGGCCGACATAAGAACCAAAGCCCGAAACAGGTGATGCGAGTGGAGTGATTACAGGAATTGATGCACCACCGGAATTAATAGGGATTTGATAAACTCTATTTCCACCTAACAATACATCACCATTAGTATTAACACCGGCTTCTGCACCAAAAGCAGACATAATCTTATCACCGAATAATTTATAAACTCCGATAACTACTACGCCACCAATCAATAAGTTTTTCCAATTCATTGTTTATTCCCACCCAATAGATTTCCTACTATTACTGTTCCGGCTACTGCGGCAAGGGAGAATAAACCTGCACCAAAGGCAACCATGAATCCGGTCTTAACAGGTTTTTCAAGTGTGAAATCTGCATCATGAGTGTCTGCAAAATGAATCTCATTAGGAGGTATTGAAGCGGAAGAAAGTCCCGAACCATCTTCCCATGAAATATCAAAAGATGAAGGGGAGTGAAGTCCACCCTCATTAGCCTCAATTGTTGGCCCCATCAATTCCGAATATGATTCAGCATTATGGGTTGAAAATTGTCCATTTTTCTTATGCTTAGACCATTTTCCATAAAATTGTCCATCACTCTTATTATGCCAATGATTATGTTCAGCATCCATTGTTGCTACATCATCGTATTTACGACCCATCATTGAATGTCCCTTATCCATAGCGGAGGCTTCATCCCTGCGGTCTTTCATAGACTGACTGTGAGGGCCACGATTACGCATACCCATTGACTCATCCATCCTATCATCGTAGCCTTGTGCGGAGAAGTTTGCATTTGTCGGGTCTGCATTTGGGCCATCTTGTCCGGTAACTCCATCATTAAAATGTGGTTCAGGTTCATCTCCTTCTGCGGCGAATCCGCAGTTTGGACAACCTTCGGCAGAAAAGTGTGCATTAGTCGGGTCTGCATTTGGGCCATCTTGACCTGTGACTCCATCATTAAACTGTGGTTCAGGTTCATCTCCTTCTGCAAAATATTGAGTTACTCCATGCCCAAGTGGGGCTTGAACAACTACGGATTCCACACCATTAAAATCGGCTAATGAAGCATCATCTCCACCCAATGCTTCTGCATCGTGCGTAATTATACGGCCATTAGGTTTTCGGGCATATTGTCTGCCATTTTTACCCTTCCAAAACGATGATTTATTGCCCTGTCCTGTTTTACGGGTGTCTGCACCAAAGTTTTGCTGAACACCATGTCCGAGGGGCGCATCTTGTTCAATTGAATCAATAGGTTCATACCCTTTTAGACTATAAGGTTCAAGGCTCATATACTTCCTTTGTTCATTCCGCTATATAAAGAATGGCATTATCAATAAAATAATTGTTTAAGTGGTGTGGACTCATCATGAATTTTATAAGTCATAGTAGTGGTGTTATCAGTTTGGTATTTATAAACCATATTTTTACTATATAATAATCTAAGTAAATTAGAAACACTTGGAGTTGAACAATCCACTTTAAACCATTTTTTAATATAATTTGAAATATCATTGGCTGACATTTCAGTTTTAGTCAACCTTAATACTCGCATAATCCTAACCTTGGTGGAAGTGTTGCCTCCACGCTTATTAATTTTATCCTTTGACCGCATACCCCTCATAGCCTCACGACTACAAGTTTCACCACAATATGATTTATTTGCCTTAGACAATGAATAACTCAATTTATAAGAATTACCACACCATTGACACTCACAATCAAGTTTTGGATGCGCCGGATTTAATGCAAATTTTCCGCTACCATACCATACATCATAATGTGTTTTTTTCTTAAAACCATCAACAGGTTCAGTCATAAACTTTAAACAATACAAAGAACAATATTTCGGGTTTGGCACATATCCATTTTTACGACCACATACACAGTAGCCCACAACCATAGATTCTCGTTGACCATCTATCTTAACCATATCATTAACTAAACTAAACAAGTATTTATAATGATGGCTTCAAGACCCTCACAGGTGCATAGCAGAAATCGTAGGTTCTTTAGGTTGTTGATATTGGTATTTTTCACGATTGGATATTAATGATTCAGTTGCAGCCAATAATCCAATATACGAAACCTTCGTATTTTTATCATAATTTGCATCTTCTAATGCTTGTGTGTAGGACAACATTACAATTTCTTTCAAATGCGCCCCCGTCATTCCTTCAGTTAAATTGGATAATTTATCATAATTAATTTTACTTCTATCTTTGATACCGTCTAAATACTTCTTAAATATAGTTTCTCTTAATTGTTTATCGGGCAAACCAAAATCTAATCTCAAATCAAATCTGCCGGGTCTATCCACCAATGCTCTATCAAGATGTTTTGGGAAGTTTGTAGTGGCAATTGTAATAACACCATTATTTTTCTCAACACCGGCAAGACAATTTAAGAATTCACCGAGTAGTGGATGGTCGCCACTTTTTGTCCTATCAATAGCACCGAGGGTATCAATATCTTCAATAACTATGACGGTAGGAGATAAAGAACGGGCTAAATCATATAATTTACCTATCTGTCCCCTATCTTGGATAGTATCGGAGGTAACATAAATAAATGTGCAATCCATCTGTGACATTAGTATATTACAACAAAGGGTCTTTCCCGTTCCGGGTGGTCCCGTTATTAAACACCCTCGGCTTGTTGGCAACCCCCGTTTTTCATACAATTCAAGATTTGTAGCATATTTTATAATATTACTATCCAATAATTTTCTTTGAGTTTCAGTTAATACGATTTCATCCCATCCGGTTTTATCATATTTCAAAAAAGAGAGTTTTGCATCAAACTTTGCATTTTTGAGGACCCCCCTTGTATTAAAATATTCCTCAAATCCATCAGTAAAATCTGTTTCTGTTGAGAGTGTCGGGTCACACATCACTTGAAACTCAATACTTAATCCATCAACAGGGTTTATATCCACAACAAACTTAACTCCATTTTTATTTTTAATAAAAAATGTTGCTTTTATGGGAATAGTTTTTGAACCGTTTGGAAAATCAAATTGTTTATAAGATATTGCAGAATAGCGAAGTTGGCGACGACCATAGGCTCGGCTATGTATTATTTCATAATTAGAATCAATATACTCCATTAAATCATGTATTTTAGCAGGAGATTCATTTTCTTCCCACCATTCATACTGCCCATCTATATCTGCCATTGATTCTATATCGAGAAACTCAATAACTTCACTTTCAAACAAAGATGTGATTTCATCGGCATCTTTCATTACCTCTTTAATGAATCCTTTAATTTGGAGTCTATTAAACGGTATATTACATTCACCAATAGGTGTAGTTATAGTTATAATTTCTTTGGCGGTTGGTGAACAAATGTCTCCCATACTATATCATTAATTTATAGCCTATTTATAGGTTAAACTCTTGGGTGCGATTCACACCACCAACTGTTGTTAATAATTGTTTCCAATCTTTTGTTGATACATCATTAGGCTTATCCTCCATTAACGGCATCGGATGTAATTCATTAAATAAAAACCAATTCTGCTTAAACACCTCATTCACCTCATCTATCGTTTTGTTTTGTGAAATTGATGTTTGATTCCCCCTATTTGTTGTCTGTTCTTTACCAATATAGTGATAACCACCGATTAAAGGGACAGGCTCAAAATACAAAGACTCATCATTGGTTGATGTAATAAACATTCTCATCCAACATTCAGTATCTTCAATAATTGATAAATCTTGGTTAAACTCTAAAAACGCATCTCTCCTAACGATAGTGTTTGACGGCACAGGGGGGTGTCCAAAGAAATGATAATAAGCATAATGGGGGTATTTATCTAAAAAAGGTGTGCTTTCATAATGAGCATACACCCCATCCATAGTATAAACTTCATCTGTTTTTAATGATTGTAGTATATATTTACAATCCATTACTGCTGACCACATTATAGTAGGATTATGTTTTGGAGAATTAATATAAGAAACCATTTCACGCAAATAATGTTTATACCAAGCATCATCCCCATCTAAAAATGCTATGTATGGGTGATTTCCTATGGAAATCGCTTGATTCCTTGCACCACCAACTTTAGGATAATTACTAAAATCTTGTTCAACATACTTAAAACCATAAGTATTGACTAATTCACGATTCTCTTTTGTTGGTTTCCCATCACAAACAAAAACCGAATAGTTTTTATAACTTTGATTTTTAATTGAATCAAAACAATTGATTAATAATTTTTCATCCACATTGTAAATAGGAATAATAATATCAAATATAGGTTCTTCCATATGAATCTATTATCCCCATACCTATTTATATGTGTGTATATTAATCTATGTTTATGGCATGGGAAATACTACACGATGATAACCAAAAACAAGCGGCATTTTACTGTAATACGGTTAATGTTGCATTCGGGCCGACATTTTCAACTTATGATTATGATTTAGATGTGGGTGCATTTTACAAATGGTGGGATTCAAGTGTGGGAAAAGACCCACGCAATATGGAAAATAGCGACATTAGAAGTAAAATAAGAGAATGGGAATGGCTACAAAAAACCCCCCAAATCACCGTTTGTTATACACAAGGAGAAAAGAAAGTCGTTCTAAAAGGCACATTTTATCTTGATTGGAATAGTGTTGATTTACCAATATATAGTGAGAAATATGATTTTGATGAAGATACCATCGGTGAATTAGAGGATTTAATTAGTGAAATCCACCAATCTATTATTCATGGCGACTATTCGGAAAATAATAATCAATTTCAATGGGCGATTACAGGCATACCCAACGGATATAACGGCCCCATTTTTGAAATACCTTGTGCAATAGAAGGGTTAATGACTAATAAACTACCCACATCGGAACAAATATCCAACGAAGCAATTGATATTAACCAATCATTCTAAATAACTCCATTCGGGGCCGGGTTCAGTTTTTATTCAGCCTTACGGCTTAGTAATCACTAATAGCGACCCCGAAGGGCTATTGTCATAATCAGTTTCCTGATTAAGCCATTGGTGCAACTGCACTTTGACCTTGAATCAAGGTGCGCTTATACCAATCAACATTTCCCGGATTGATGGAAATTCCCATCTCAAGCAACTTATTTGCTATCAATGCGTCGGGTCCATCGTAAAGGGTATATTTGCAGAATGCTGATAGTGGTGCAAAGAGTGTGCTGTTGTAAAAGGTTACAAGAGCATCCCAAACCTGTCCCGGTAGGACATAAACATCCGGATAAAGACTGAATGAAGGTTGCCAATTGATAGAGCGAGGGTATGGGGAAGCGGTTCCCGGAATACCATCGTTTCCAACATTGTCAGGGTCAAGGAAATAATCAGTTGTGTTGATTCTTACTTGAATAAATGCTCTTGGTCCGGCAATCCCTTGTGCGGCTGCGGCAAATCCACGATATGCTGCTACGGAGGTGCTTACACCGAATGCAGAAGGAGTTACGGCTACATCTTCAACAACAACGAATTGTGTTGCTGTGGTTTCTGCGGGCTTGGAAATATTGTTTCCATATCCACCGATAAAGATACTGTGTCTGCTACCTGCTTGTGCTGCTGCTATTGCTACGCTTCCGCCGGTTGTTCTGCTTCCATCCCATTCATATATCTGACTTCTCATACTCATATTAAACGCCTCCATTGGCTGTTGCGGCAACACGACTTCGCTGTTGCTGTTCGATGAGTGTGCGCTTATACCAATCAACATTGTTTGGGTTAATTGTGACCCCTAATTCTAATAATTTATTGGCTATAAGGGCATCAGGGCCATCATAGAGAGTATATTTGCAGAATGCAGCAACGACTTCCGTATTTACGGCGGTCATAGCGGTTCTTTGACTGTAAAGGATTTGGAAAACTTGTCCCGGTAATACATAGATGTCCGGATAAAGGTCAAAAGACTTTAGCAAGTTATCATCTCCTAATGAAGTTGATGCGCTTCCTCTTGGGTAAGGGGATGCGAGTCCCGGAACACCGACCATATCGGTTACATCCGGGTTTTGGAAGTAGTCAGTAGTATTTATACGGACCTGCAAAGCACCACCAAGAATAGGGGTGCAAGCAATATCTTCAATTACGATAAATTGCGTAGCGGTTGTTTCCGCCGGTTTTGTAATATTGTTACCTACTCCACCGATAAAAATATCGTATTCGGTATTAATTGCTACTGTTACAGCATCTTCATCTGTGGCTCGGCGTAGGGCTGAAGTAGCACCTGTTGGTGCAAGGTTCGCCCATTCATATACTTGGCTTCTCATACTCATTTCAAATCATCTCTTTGTCCCGTTGGGGTTATTATATGTTTCTTTTTTTGACTATATAAAGGATTGTGTATTTTCTATGTATTGTATGTTGTTTCATTACTAAGACTTACACCATTATATGAATGAAGTTTTAACTTCAAAGGTCTGCTTCCACATTGAGAGGGTCAAATCCTGTCAATACTGCAATTCCGAGTAATAGTGTGATTGTTCCAAATAATCTAAGCAAGGTAATATCTCCGACCATTGGGAGAGAAAACAATACTCGGTTGATTATATCACCAAGCCAATTACCGCCAACGGCAGTTACCATTCCGACAACTACAAGAGAGCCACCGATAGTTTTATTATTTAGCATTATTCCACGAATATCCATTATAAATCACTCCATACAGTTTCTTAGGCAACAAACACCACAAACGGTCAAGGCAACACCAAGAGTGTGTTGAACGCTGAACCATCCGATAGAAGGCACATCAATCATTCCAAGAACAGGTTGAGTTTGAGTCAGCATAAGGTGAAGTCCACCAACTGTCGCAACAGCCGCACAAATCATTTTTCCACTACCTGTTCCCATATAATTACACATTTTATCCATCATATCATTCATCTCCATTTTTTATTTATTCCATAAATCGGTTTGCGAGAACACAAGCACCAACTACGACACCAACTGTTCCGGCGACCATACCAACATTAAGAGGCCCAAAGCCAATATCCATAACGCCGGTTGCTTTTCCAAAGTGAGTCAAACCAAGAATTAGCACCGAAGCACCAACAACTACTTGGCCGGCTTCTGTTCCTGTCCAATTACAAACTTCTCTAAACATTTTAATCACTAATTTACTGTCCTAAGACTGACCCATGACCTTCTGCACCTGCTACGAATCGGCCAATGAAACCTGTTTGGTTGCTTTCTGCATACCATTGAGTTACACCATGACCACTTTTACCCGCAGACGGTTTTTCAAATGATGGGAGTATATATGTGTTGAAAACATCTTGTGTGCCTCCAACTTCTCTTGTTGTAGGTAGTGTGCCGGATTCCATTTGCACATCATACATTGTAGCGGTTGTTGCCGGAACATCTGCAAGAGATGTAGGTCCAACTACATTAGCCATTGAATTATCACCTGTTTTAACCTTATTTCCAAAGGTATCGGTTGATGCTGAAAATGACTTCATTGAACCAAGACGGGTTGAAGGGCGAGAAGAATTAGTGGAATCTGAACCAAACCATTGAGTTACACCATGACCAATAGGGGCTTCTTCCCTAACTGTATTAAGTGGGTCGCCTTCTTGACGCTCGGCAATTTGAACCTGCGGTGAAACTCCTTCTGCACCATAATCCATAGTAGGCTGATAAGATGTTCGGTCAACTTCAACGGAATCAATTGCTTGATAATTGCTTAGACCAACACCGCCATAGCCCGATTCTGCATCCTTAGTTAGAATAGATTGAAGGCGAGGGAAAAATCCAAATAATCCCATCACTTGTGCAACTGCTGTTCCGAATAGAATAGGACCGGCTACAAGTGTTGCCATACCAAGTGCTTCTCCGGAGTGTTTAACTCCATGACCAAACAATCCTGCACCTACGAAAGCAAGCGAGCCTGTGCGAATAAGATTTCCGGCAGGGAGATTTTGAAATGGAATCCAAGTCATTAATCCACCTGCGAGGGATGCTACAACAAGGCCACCTGTTGCATATATCATATTCATTCTTCCATCTGTGGAAGCAACAATCGACTTTGCGCCGGTATAAACCTGTTGAGGTAACTTCGTCATATCGGTAGCAGTATCGGTAATAGTATTTACAATATCCATTTTGTTCACCTGTTCTTATAATGTCCTTTTATTTGTTTCGCTATATAAAACCTCTTAGTCAAAAAGTTTGAAAATCATTACTCCTAATCGGTAATTGTGTTCTGCCCGGTGTCAATGTTTGAGGCCCTGTATGTGTGCCAAAACGCTCACCTAACTCATTTAGAACGGGCGAATATCCATTGATGGGGCGAGGTTTAACATATTCTGCATTTAACATTGTAGCCAAATCGGATTGTTGGACATTATCAATATCGGAATATACAACTTGTCCTCCAACATATTTACTAATGCCTGTATTATCAGTTTTACCAACAACTACTTGAACAAATTGTGATTTTTCATTTGCAGACATTTTAGATTCTTCAATAGTGGTTAAAAAGCGATTTGTGGAATTAGGGCCGGATTTTGAAAACAAAACCTGTGATTCATTACTTGACTTACCCATTAGATTAGACCAAAATGAGTTCAAACCATTCATAGAGGTTAATTTATTGAGGGACCAAGTTTGTGAAGCAGCATCATAAGAAATAGTATAATCTCCTACGGGGTGTGTAAATGATGTAATTGCGTTACTTTCCGGTTTTTGTGTGGGTGGGCGAACAAATAATGCAGAAGGTGAAACTTTAGCAATTGGTGTGCCAAGTAATTCGGTAGCCTCATTCTCGGATTGATAATGTGCGCTTAATTGATAATGTCCGTTGCCCAAATCACTTGCTACGCTGTGCATAGCACTTTCCATTGGAGAACGCTTCATTTGATTTTGAATCATTAAGTCAAGACCCATATTATTCACTTCTTCCTTCCACTATTTAATAATGATGATATATAAGGTAGTGAGATACCTAATGCGATTGCACCTGCAATCCACTTGTAAGGGAGAGATTTTGTTTCGGCATTAAATGATTCTGCCCTTAAATAATTTGGTCGAGAAACACTATTTTTTATTTTAATTAACATCTCTTCAACAGTATCGGAGATATTTCCGTAATCGGCATTTGTCATGGCCGCATTTACGATTGAACCATCCGTCATGATTAAATAAGAGCCACCTGCATATTTTTCACCATCTCTTGACATTTCAAATCCTACAATAGTAGTAGGTTCTGCCCTATCATCTAAATCGTGCATCTTATATTTTGCACCATCCGATTTACCAAGTGCTGTTTCTAATTTTTTAATGGCGGATTTAATATCTTTCCCATCTCGATTTTCAGCATTAAATGATTCTGCATTCTTAGAACGGGAGCAACCACAATAACCATATTCATAACCACGATATGTAGTTTCTTTATTACAACTTTTACAAATTACTACAATATCATTATCCCCCCATTTTTCACAACTACAAGTATATTTATTTTTACCTCTCGGCCAACCCATTATTGTAGTTTCATAACCACAAGTTTTGCATAAAACAACGGGGTTAAATCCCGAATCTTCGGCGGAGAATGATTCTGCACCATATCTTTTAATATGTGACTTATCTTCGTGTTTAGCCCATTCATCAAAAGGCATATTTGCGCCATGTTTCTTAATTTCGTGGTCTGCCCATCCTTTTAATGAAGTTTTACCATGATGTTTGGTTTCTTGATTTGCCCAATCTGTAAATTCTAATTCATCAGCATTAAATGATTCTGCGCCATGACTATCGGGATTGAAAGCAGGGTCAAGAATTATGTAAGGGTAGTTTCCATTACCATCTTGGTATCTTTGAGAATATCCTTGATACATTGGCGGTTCAGTATTGGCCGTATATAGCCAAGCACCACTTTGTTGAATTGAACCCTTTGGTGTTTGTGAAAGAATTTTCCATTCATTTACCCATTTATCTATATTATCTTCGTAATACTTCAAAGTTTCCTTATTCTCATCAGTAAATGTAGCATCCCTTAACTTGATACTCTTTATCATCTCTTTATCTGCTTCACTCCAATCCTGTCCCTTCCTCTTTCTATCTTTTAATAAATCTGCTAAGAATGGTGAAACAAATGTTCCATCTCTTCGGCTTCGGAATTCTTGAATAGTGTCGTGTGCATCTTCCATCCATGTATTATAAATGTGATTTTCTGCTTCTTCCAAAGTGTTGAAACGACCAATAAAGGTGTCAATCGTATCTCTATATCCTTGATAGACAAGGATGTTTCCTTTATTTTCAGCCCCAAACAATTCGTCTAAGACTTCATCTAAGGTTTGAGTAGTGCCATCAAAAACAGGTTCTTGATTATCTAACCATTCTTCCATTGAACCATATTGATAATTACCGTATGGGAATTTATAGCCGTATTCATTTCCAAGTCTTGTAGGCACAACAAAATACACACCATCATTTTCAATTACTCTTGAGGGTTTTTTCCAATTATATTTGTGTTGTTCATCTTCGGGGTGAAACTCAATCAATTTTTTATCAAATAGATTTCTTATTACTCTCATATTATATGTTTCTCCGGTGATATAAGCATTACCTGTCCTCATTGTTGCTTCTTTAATATAATCTAATGTTTCTTGTTGTTTTTTACTTAATCTTGGTTTAGGTGCATTAAATGATTGTTCAGCATAATAGCCACTTTTATCATAATCTGTATCATCGGGATTTTCTTGTTCATAACATATTTCACAATAAGCATAAGAAGGACCGGAAGAAGAAGTTTCATTACAACTTACACAAATACAATCATCACAATATCCTTCGGGTAGTGTAGGGTTTTTATCATAAGAGCCACAAGTTTGACACCATTTATCAAAGTTTTTAACATCGTGAGGGTCGCCTTCAACCCCCGATTGTTCAGCCATGTGAGTATATAATCCACTTAATTCGGTAAATACTCTTTGTAAATTTGATGCAGGGATATTTGTTTCTTCTGCCTTAACCTTAATAGTTAATTCATGAGTTTTTCTATTTAATCTATGAGATTCAAAACGCATATCATATAAATCGTTTGAGTTTAATGTAATAATAAGATGATTTCCACCTGTATTATTTTTCATAATTTTCATCCGAAGGCTATTTCCATCCTTCATAAAATCCTTTGCGCCCGTCATGGCTCTAAAACGATTACCACCTAATTGACGAAAAAGAACATTAGCATCCATTATTTCATCCTCCACAACAAGCCCATCATCCTCCACAACAAGCCCATCCCAAGAACCGTTGCGGCGGCAATAGCAAGGGGTTTTCCATAATTATCAATAATACCCTTATTTTCGGCTTCAAATTCTGCTCTCAATTCTTGAATCATTTCTGCTTTATAATCCGTAGCATTTGCTTCTGCCTTTCTAACAATATCAATAAGTGAATCTAAACCTTCTGCTTCAATTTCGATAACATATGGTTGTAAATCGGAAACCTTTGCCCTTTCAACATTCTTTAATGCTTCTGTATGTTCCTCACCTGCAAAATTAGCACGACTCCATGTAGTTGCAGCAATAGCGGCATAATGTGGTTTAACTTCATATCCGGATGCCTTAAAATTAGCAACAACTCTCGCAAGTGCCAATTGACCTGCCTCATCTTCGGACTTAAAAAGCCATTCTTCATAATCGGCAAGTCCCATTGAAGAAACATCTCGGTATTCTGCTGAATGCACTTCAACAAAGGAATCAATGTTCATGGGTTCAAGACCCTCGCTGTTTAATTCAGCCATACTTCCATAATTAGTAGTGGTGAGAGAATCTGCCATAACATCATTGACGGCCTCATTCATAGCCTCAACATTTGAAGCCTCAACAGGTGTGGCTTCGGGAGCATAATTTACATCTTCACCCTCACTCTCAAAAATAGCCATAGTAATAATTTATATCACTTGCTATTTAATAAATGCGTATTAGAATAAACTTGAGCGTGAATGATGTCCATTATAAGGGGCAATAGGTATTTTATCAATCGCATAATTAAATGGTGGGATATTTTTATCTTCAGTTTTCATACCTGCTACAATATTTTCCATCATTTTGAAAGTATCTCGTTTTTTCCAACCAATTGTTCGCTTTGATAAAACAAAACAATGAGCATCCAAGAGAGTAGGGAATTTATCAGGATTAGAAATAGTCAAAACTGCCGATGAAACAAGTGTTGAACGGTGAATACCTGCATGACAATGGATGATAAATGGTTTATCTGATTTAGCCAAACTTATTCCGTATTCAATTGCAGTTTTCCAATTATCAATTTCTTCTTTATCCATACAAGAAACAATTTCACCTACGGGTAAATGTGCTTCATATTGTTGAAATGAAGTATCATCGGTCAAGTTAATGGAATAATATTCCTTATTATCTGCTTGCTTCGCTACATGAAGGGAACAAATATGTAAATTATCAATAATGTGTGTTAATTCATTTCCTTGATTACTCTTGTAATCAAATTCAGTTGTAAATCCTTGACCTGTTTCCCTATTATAGTCTGCCTTTTTGAACATAAATATAAATTAAAAAAACACCTTAATAAACCTATTGCCCAATTGCGGTTCGTAATTTTTCCCAATATCCCTTTTCAAAATCCGATTGTTTAAGAAACTCACTTCGCCAATTAGCACCAATATAATGTTCAGCATTAAAACCTTCTAACCACTTTGGTTGATGATTATTGTTGCCTAAATTATAACTCTCACCCAATGAGGTTAAATGAGTTTCATATGAATCAATTCCTTCTGCGTTAAAAGATTCATCAGTTTCAGCAACTTTTAATTCTTTACCATATTGTTGTTGAAGCGATTTAGTATAATTTATTAGATTATCCATTGTAATTATTATGTTAGTTACTATGGGGTTTGCTTTGACTTCCGTTCCCGATTCATAAATAAATGGGAATGAAAATGATTCACCATTACTAAGTGATATTGAAAATGGAAGTGGGCGGCCCTTCATTAATACGCCCGATACCTTATATTTATTGCTTTCTTTTGTTATACTTTTGACTACACGACTCATCATATCTTTAGAACCAATTTTATAGAATAAACATAGTGGTTGATAATTACCAATTTGCTCTTTTGGAATATTTTTAGTTTTTACACAGTCCATACGCTTATAGAGTTTAGTTTTTTCATCATAATCCTTGCCTATATATGATGAATCGGTTGCGACAAAAATCCATTCAACCATTATCATACCCGCCTAATCATTTTCTTCACACCGGAAGTATGTGAGATAACAAAGGCTTCGGAATCGGATATTTGGGAAACTTGATTTTCAATGCCCCATTGAGCAAGTGTTTTTGTTTCTCCACCATCTGTATATGATGCGTTATTGCCTGTTGAAAGTGGTCCTCTCACATTTGATAATGTTTCGGGTTGTGCCATTCTATCACCCATGCGATTTGCACCCGTTGGGGATTCTGTCGGGGCAGCAAAAGTGGGGTTAATGCCCGCTACACCTAAATCATACATGGTTCCATATAGTGAATCGGGAACATATTTTTGTCCTGTTTGTCCTATCCAATTAGAAGGCATATATTGAACGGAGGCAGGGTCTAATCCCTTTGGACTAACTTCCTTAATTACTCTATAATTCATATCAACAGGTTCTTTACCCATTTGGAAATATGGTGATTGTCCTACGCCTTGTGATTCTTTAACTTCAGTTTTTTCATCACAACCACATGATTCGCCGGTAAAGAATGCTTTTATCTTTTGAATAAAACCACACCCACAATCTTCACTTTCTTTTAGGGCCAAATTTTCAGCCGGACTTAGATAATTTATATCTCGTTCCATAGCAACATTAGTATGTGCGCCAATTCCCGGTTCATTATAATCAACATATCTGTCCGTAGGTAATGCTTGGAAACGACTACCCATGAAAGACCCATCTAAACTCATTGGGATTACAGGAACAGCATATCCTGTGCTTTGAACAACCATTTCCTCATAATCGCCTCTCAATAAATCTCCGGTATCAGGATTCTCAACAAGAGTGGGTTCATTATTGGTTGTAATTGCTATATCTTCTATTGGTTCATCATCACCTTCTGCATTACCCACCCAACCTTGCTTATTAGCGAGTAATCCACCACCAAGAATTAATGCGGCACTACCAATAAATAGTTTGCCCCATGAAATACCTTTTGTTGATTCTGCATCATACAAGGATGAACAATTCAAACACATCATACCCCATTCATTATATGCTGCTACGGAGGTGCTACTCCTATCACCCATACAATCCATACAAAATCTTTCACTACATTGAGAGCAAACCTCAAACTCTTTAGGATGTGTGTCTAACTCCTTTCGTTCCTTTCCACATCTATTACACTCATCATCTTCGGCGGAAAATGATTCTGCCCATTTGGATAGGGAATTCCTGTTTGAATTGGTTCTTCTCAAAACATCATCTATCAAATGATGTCTTGTTTCATAAAATGGAAACTCCTTATCGTGTTCCTTTTGGAATCTATAATTTTCATTGATTTTCTCCCTCATCCCATCAATGTCTTCTTTTTTCCAATTTATGTCGGAACAAGGTTCACAATAAATAATCCCCTCATTAGGACTAATTCCCTTTGACCGTATGCCGCATTCCGCACAGGGCATCCATTTGGTGTGATTAGAACAATTATCCATACCACACGAACAAGATTCTTCAGCCGCAAATGATTCTGCATGAAGTGGACTCATATTTATTGCACTATTCTGTTGGCCTACAATGTGTCCATCACCATCAGGAATCCAATCGGGTTGTTCAACCATTGGTTCTTCTGTATTTTTAACCAATGACTTAGCGGAAACTCCTTTCTTAGCCGCTTCGGTCATAATTTTCTTTCCGTATTTCTTGACCCCTTGTTTATAAGCAACTGCCGCCCCAATTTCATCGGCTTTTTCATCGGACATTCCCTTTTCTTCGTATTGTTCAGCAACTTCATCTTCTAACTTATCAAAAGCGGATTCCGCATTTTTAGGCTCAGAATGGTCGCACCAATCATCGGCACAAACATACTCCATTCGACCAAAAGCATATTCTAATGTTGTCGGACTCCCACATTCTCCACAATGGGGATTGCGAGCGTATTCTTCTTTCAACCTTTTGTCCCTACTGCCGGGGAAAGTAATCCTTTCAGCATCAAAATCGACATATTCGGGAGGGTTCCTTCTTTTTTGTTGTTCTTCCCTAATCATTACATGGAGTCCTTCACCTACGGTTTCGTGGAGGTAGTGTTCTTTTTGTTCACCAAATAGGCTCGCATCTCTCATTTCTCTTACAATATTAGATGTCGATTTTAGAGCCTCGTATTCCTCATCATCTAAAATCATTTGAACCTTTCCATCACCATTTCTCATATATTCAGCCTTCATCTTCTTTTTATCCATT
>Ga0209709_10002262_pt1 | contig 16981 bp, 10 predicted proteins | sample ArcticOcean_MG_C_2_FD_187435 | JGI IMG/M metagenome (GOLD analysis project Ga0209709, IMG submission 187435) | Marine microbial communities from western Arctic Ocean - ArcticOcean_MG_CB4_136 (SPAdes) (version 2) | ecosystem: Environmental > Aquatic > Marine > Oceanic | place: Arctic Ocean... | reverse complement strand
CGCACGAGCGGATGGTGTGAGTGATTCTTACAATGATGGTTTACGTTCTTCGAGTGGTACCAGTATGGCGACGCCTGCGGCTACAAGTGCCGCAGCAATTATTCAGCAAATGGTTGAGCAAGGGTGGGTTTCTGGAAAAGAAAACCGGACACTTCAGTCGGTAAGCACCATGCGGCCTGAGTGGGTTGGAGATGAGAAGAATGCTACAAATAATCTCAGCCTTGCCGCTGGTTTTTCCCCTTCAGGTGCATTACTGCGGGCATTACTCTCTCTGGCAACTACGCCACTTGCCCAAAATGTTCGAAACGGTGAAAACGGTGAATTTGCTTTACAAAACCATTACGACGGGTGGGGGCAACTCAATCTCTCAGAGTTGGTTGATTTAGTCCTCATTGAAAATGCATTACATCAAGGGGATGTATCGCCCGCAGAAAACCTTTGGATTCATGATTCATTCCGCCTACTTGAACAAAGTCCGCAAGCATGGTTGCAGCAAAGACAGGGTGATTCTGAAGCTTTGGAAAATTTAGTGGCCGCGCCTTGGGATGGGTCGGGGGCCGCTGGTCCGTTTTTGAAAACCGGAGAGGCGTGGGTGGAACGATTCGACCTCTCGGGTGGGCCCTTTGATGCTCGATTGGCTTGGGCCGCAGCACCTGAGCCTCATTTGGTCGATGACCTTCAACTCATTGTCCGGCTTTCTGATGGTCGAATTGCTGTAGCGAATGAATACCAAAATAATGGCGATTCTACACTCTATTTCTCAGAACTGGTTCATTTCACAAACACAACATTGTTTCCAATGACGAATGAAACTACACTGGCTGTTTCGCTTTCCGAATATGATCTTGAAGGTGTCGAATGGATCGAGGTTGAAGTTCGCGCCCGCTATATCTCTCCCGGTGGCCAAAACAACTCTGTGGGAATCGATGGGAATCGTGTTGGTTTTGCTTTGGCAGTTCAGGGCGTTCAACGCGATTCGGATTCATGGGATGATGGAGATGATGATGGCGTTGCAAACAGTCTTGATGTGTGCCCAAACCAAAACGCCAGTGGCTGGGATTCCAATGTGGATGGTTGTATTGATGATTCTGATGAAGATTCTATTGGTGACAATGTTGATGCGTGTCCAAATGAAAACTCAAGCTCGTTTGATAGTGATTCGGATGGATGTATCGATGATTCGGATGGCGACGGGGTATTCGATGATACCGATGAGTGTTTTACCGTTGTCGTTTCGCCATTGTGGCCTGTAGATCTGCTCGGGTGTAGGCCTGTAGATTCGCTCCCTTCAATCGATTTCGTCTTGTCTCCTGAAGAAGGTGTTGAATGGTATGATGCCCTCCTTGTTCAGTGGAGTGTTGAAGATAAAGATGGCGACGCATTTGATACTGGGGCTGAAATCCATGTCTTAGACAATGCAAGTTCTGGTGGGTCGTATTCAATAGCATCTTGTTTGAAACAAAACGTTGTGAACGGAACGTTTTCCTGTACGTGGTATGTCCCAAAGAATTTACCCCTATGGGATATTCGCGGCGAGTTATTACAGATGGAGATTCATGCGCAAAGCCGGAACCTTTCCCCTGAAGGAAAGAACGACATTCTGTTGCTTAGAGACGATGTCACTTTTACCAGTCATTGGAACAATCCGTTGCTCGAAAATAGCGACGTGTATTCTCCGCCCGAAGAAGGTGTTGCTTCACAAAACCGAGCGTTTGGGTGGGGGATTATTGGCATCGTTGCTGGCTTTGTTTTGATGTATCAATTAAGTTGGAGTATTCGGAGAGAAAATGAGGGAGTAAAGGTTCTACCGGCTTTTGAAGATGGTGGAGGTTACTACGCGGGGCAATCGACGGATGAAACCGAGTGACTGGGGCCTGATATTGCTCTTGTTTTTGGTCAACCAAGCAACAGATGTAAAGGTGAACCTTGAAGGGTGATGGCATCCACGCCATCACATCCGCAATGCGGAAGGTGAAGAATATGAGTGACCGTTTATATGTTGGAATTGACCTAGGTACCTATCAATCTACTATTGCATCAAGTGCTGGCGTTAGCCACACAATCGAAACTGTTGTCGGGCGCCCAAAAGACCCTATCGCACGAAACTTCCTCGGACGAGATGTTCTGTTTGGAAACGATGCCCTCAAGAATAAACTCGCATGTAACCTCTACCGCCCTATGGCTGCTGGAGTTGCACAAGATGATGAAGCAAATTTGGCAGCGGCCAAGGCTTTCGTCTCCCACCTCTTGGAAACTGTAGACCCTGAAGAATTCGATGAAGTCTACGGTGTCATCTGCTCTCCAAGCCACGTTTCGTTCACAGATAAGTCCAACCTCGTTGCTACGCTCCGTGGACAAGTCAACGCCATCATGGTCGTTACCGAGCCATTCGCAACCGCCTTTGGTATTGGTGAAATTGCAAGTTCAATTGTTGTTGATATTGGCGCAGGAACAACCGATATTGCACGAATCTGTGGAACATTCCCGAGTGATGAAGACCAAGTTACCATACAAGAAGCTGGAGATTGGTTGGATCTTGAACTCATGTCACTCATTCAAAAGAAGTACACCGGTGCTCAAGTTACCAAGGACATGGTTCGCAAGTGGAAGGAAGAAGTTTCCTACGTTGGCGGCGAAGCCCGTGAAGCAATGGTTGAGTTATCCGTTGAAGGAAAGAAGCAAATTGTCGATATCGGCGACCTTGTCCACGAAGCATGTGAATTGATTATTCCTAAAATTGGTAATGCTATCAAGCGAATTGTTGCTGAGGCAGACCCTGAATACCAACCGGTTCTCCGAAACAACATCATCCTCTCTGGTGGCGGCTCTTTGATTGAAGGCGTTGCTGCTCGAATGGCTGATGAAATATCTGATATCGGTGATGTCAATGTTTGGTGTGTTGATGAACCAATCAACGCAGTTGCCACGGGTGCTCTCCAACTCGCTGGTGAAATGCCAGATGACATGTTCACTGCAATCAACTGATTGCCGGACACTTTCAAAGGGTAGAAAACCAGCCCTCTAAGGCTTGTTTTGATGGCGAAAGTTCAAGTGTGGTTGGGCGGCGATAGTCGCTTGTATGACCCTCGACTCTTCCGGAACTAGTGGTATCAATCGAATTGGTGACGCAACAGGTGATGAGCGAGCGGCTTTGGAAGGCATGCTCAAAGGATACCCTGTTGAACAACTGGTTGAAGAAGTACTCATCGCGTGGAATGAGCTGGCTGCTCGAAATGAAGAAATGGTTTCGGTTAAACAACGGCTCCGTGTTCTCGAACTTGATTTGGCCGAACGCGAAGACATGGTTGCTCCAGAAGTTGCACGGCTTGGCGAAACTGAAGCGGCGTTACAAGACAGTGAGGCAAAAGTGATTCACCTTGGACGCCTCTTGAGTGATGTTCGCGAAGAATTAGCGTCGCAGCAATCTTCTCTTTCACATGAAGAACGGGAATCAATGGCGACTGAGGTTGGCCAATTACGCACGTTGACTACCCAGCAAGATGAGGTTATCGGCGAAATGGAAGGCCGAATTGGACAAATGATAGAGGCACTTGAACGGGCCGCTGATGCTGGGCTGACTTCAGTTACTGCGGAAGAAGTTCGAAGTTTGAAAGCTCAACTCAATACCGCATTAGCACAAAACGACGCCGAACAAGCAGCGAACAAAGCCCTTGAAGAAGAACGCCAACGACTCCGAGATATTGCGGATCGTTTGCGGGGCCTTCTCGACGCCAGAGATGGGCGCTTGGGTGAATTAGAAGAGCAGCTTGAGCGCGTTATGCAAGGCCCTCGTTCTGTTTCGGCAGAACACGACTATTTGGTTGAGCAAATCGATGAGCTCAAGCGCCGATTGCTTGAGCGAAACAGAGAATATGATTCCCTACGTCGTCGGGAACGCCGACTTCACAACGATGTCTTTGAGCGAGACGAACGTATTCAACAAATCACCCTCACACTTACTGATATGGAATCTGCTTTGCAAGACAGAACTGCAGAATTCCGAGAACTTGAAGGGCAGCGTGAAACAATGGTGCATGAACTTGATTCGGTTCGGCGCGGTGAGCGCACCCGTGAAGTAGTGGGTCGTGTCTTTGCAGACTCGCTTTCTTTGGTTCGAACACACGATGCGCGAGAAGCGAAACGGGATGCTTACGGTAATACCCCTGATGTCAAGCGAACTCTTTCAACGCCGGAAACTGACGACATGACAACATTAGCCGATGGTGGACGTGTTCATCTCGAAGTGAGTGAAAGTGAAATTGAACAGGGAATTGATGTTGATGGTTCTCGACCTCCATCCCCCGGTGGCACTGGTGATCCTGTTGTCTTTGACGATGAAGATTGATCAGTTGTTCAATACCGAGATTATTCCGCCGATTCGTTGGCGAAGTTCTTGTAAATCAGCAGCATCTTCGGTAAGTGTGCCAGTGACAATCCAGTCCGCACCGGCTTGTGCAGCAAGTAATGCCTGTTCTGGCGTTCGGATACCGCCGCCAACAACAAGTGTGAGGTTGTCAACAGTACGCGCACTTTCGATTAACTGTGGGTTTACTTGGGCATCTGCGCCACTGCCTGCTTCGAGATAGAGGAGGCGGAAGCCAAACATGCGTGCTGTAAGCGCATAAGAGCGCACCAAATCAACATCGCTGGGCTGGATTAATTCTGCTTCACCAACTTCGCCAACCCTTCCACCTGGTGCGCAAACAAGATATCCCGTGGGTAATGCTTCGATACCAAACTTTTCGATATAAGGTGCACCTCGGACTTGTTCTCCAACCAAGAATCGGCGGATGTTTGAATTCATCAGCATCATGAATGTGATGGCATCGGCAGCTGGAGAGAGTGCATGGGCGCCCCCTGGGAAAAGAACAACAGGTATTTGCCATTCGGATTCATCTGATTCTGGGTCTTGGCTGGAGGCAAATGCTCGTAATTCAAATGCTTCTTGGATGGCTTGACATGTGGCGTGTACCACTTCGTCTGGCGTATCGGTAGACCCTCCTACAAAGACCATACTGCTACCACATTCGACGGCGACCATAGCCCTATTTGCAGCCGTGTTTGGGTCTTGTTTCGCCGGGTCGATGAGCGTGATGTGACGCGTGCTTTCACTGCCTGAGGTCACGTATTCCAGTGTTGTAGCGTCGGCCCTTCTCATGTCATCCCCACCTCTCCGTTCCATGGACACAGCATAGGGGTTACGCACAGAAAGTGATTGAAGGTGGCAGACATAGAGTTCTCATACCTCTTCGCAGTCGTCAGGGTATGTCGGATGAAGGACCATTCAAGCGTCTTCTCATCTACACACGCTCACACCGAAGTACAATCCGGCTTGCTTCACTGTGTTCTATTACCAACAAAATTTGGGATTTGGCTCCGCCTTTACTGATTGGACTGGCTGTTGATGTTGTAGTTTTGAAAGAAGAGTCGTGGATTGCCTCGTTCGGTTTGATTGACCCTTGGCACCAATTGGTCTTCCTATCCGTCCTCACATTTGCGATTTGGGGGCTTGAATCACTGTTCGAGTATTTCTATGGTATTCTCTGGAGAAATCTGGCTCAGACCGTTCAGCATGAATTACGCCTCGATACATTCGACCATGTTCAAAGGCAAGGCATGGGATGGTTTGATGAACGTCAAAAGGGAGATGTTTTAGCGATTCTAAACGACGATGTAAATCAGTTAGAGCGGTTTCTCGACAAAGGAGCAAACGACTTGTTGCAAGTCAGCACAACCGTAGTTGTTGTTGGGAGCGTATTCTTACTCATCTCATGGAAGGTCGCCTTATTTGCTGTCCTTCCTATCCCGATTATTGTTTGGGGGTCGTTTCGATACCAGCGAAGTCTTGAGCCGCGTTATGCAGAAGTCAGAAAATCTGCAGGCGCGATGAATGCATTATTCGAAAATGATTTGTCTGGAATGTCAACCATCCAATCGTTTACTGCAGAAGAACGGGAAATGAAGCGAGTTGAGGTCTTGAGCAATCAATACCGTGAAGCGAACCGTGAAGCAATTCGCCTCTCTGCTGCCTTTACCCCTCTTATCCGAATGGCGATTTTGTGCGGATTCACAGCCACATTGTTACTGGGTGGTTGGATGACTTTGGAGGGAGGATTGGCCGTTGGCGCCTATTCTGTCTTGGTCTTCATGACGCAGCGACTGCTTTGGCCACTTACCCGCCTGGGTGAAACATTCGATTTATATCAAAGAGCCATGGCTTCTTCGACTCGTATTTTCAATGTTCTTTCATCGCCAACTGAAGTGGAACAGGGTTCATTTGCACCTACTATTGAAGCCATTGAGGCGTCATCGGTTGTGTTTTCTGGTGTGAACTTTTCTTACCCTGGCCGAGACCCCGTGTTTACGGACCTGAATCTCGAGTTGCGTTCAGGTGAAACCGTCGGCGTAGTGGGTTCAACAGGTGCAGGTAAGACAACTTTGATTCATCTTTTATTGCGATTCGCTGAACCAAATCAGGGCAATATTCTGTGGGCTGGAAAGCCGCTTAACGAATGGAGTTTAGAACGGTTGCGCTCCTCTATGGCTTTGGTCGATCAACACATTACGCTCTTTCCTACAACTATTATGGAAAATATTCGTTATGGCAACCCCGAGGCGGAAGATAATGCGGTTCATGAAGCGGCAAAGTTTGCTGAAGTGACAGAATTCGTAGAAGCGCTTCCAAACCAGTGGGAAACTTTGGTGGGTGAAGGGGGTCACCGACTTTCAGGCGGTCAAAGACAGCGTCTAGCCATCGCTAGAGCCGTTCTCAAAGATGCGCCTCTCCTCATATTGGATGAGGCAACTTCAGCCGTTGACAACGAAACGGAAGCTGCCCTGCAGCGTTCAATCAATAAAATAACTCGAGACAGAACGGCCGTAATCATCGCACACCGTTTATCCACCGTTCGTAATGCTGATCGGATTCTTGTCCTTGATCAAGGAGATATTGTGGAAGATGGCACCCATGAAACATTGGTTGAGATTGGTGGGATTTATGCCCGAATGTGGGCAGTTCAAACTGGCCAAAGTGCTTGATTGCTGCTTTTTGCGCTAAACACGGGGTCTGTGGGGGTTTACAGCGCCTTATATGGGGGTTGCGCGGCGTTCCAGAATGAGATACATGTTAAATCAAAGATTTTCGAAAACTACGAGCCTGCTCTTAATCGCAACTTTTGCCCTTGCAATGGCTTCGACAGTCAGTGCGGCTGGTAATGATACGATAGACGATACGACTGGATTACCCTCGTTTCTATCTGATGGGATTGAAAATGATGGTTTGCAAATGTTGACTTTCTTTTTGTTTTTCGTAGGATATATTTCAATGGGTGCAGCCTTCGTGTTTTTTATGAGTGAGCGGGGCAGCGTTGCCCCACAATACCGCACAACCATGACTCTCTCTGCACTCATTGTTGGTATTGCAGCTTTCCACTACTACTACATGCGTGGCGTATACGCAGAGTTCGGTGTTGTCTCGATTGAATACCGTTACATGGACTGGATCATTACTGTTCCATTGATGGCCCTCAAATTCCCTTCCCTCATCGGAAAGGATGCCATAACTGATACTAAATTCGCAGGCCTTGGTTTTACAGGCATCTGTTTCACTGGTGCATTGATTATGGTCGGATTTGGTTACGCTGGTGAAGCGGGATTGATGCACGGTTTACCTGCACTCATCATTGGAGGCATGGGCTGGGCAATGATTGTCGTCGCTACAGGCACGCCATGGACCTCGGGTCTTGGTGTCGACAACGACAAAATTTCCCCTGAACTGATTTGGAGTGCGAACGCACTGCGCTGGTTCATCGTCGTCGGCTGGGTCATTTACCCAATCGGTTACCTCTTCAGCCCTGGTGCAGATTTGCTTGATGGAAATCAAGAAGCAATGGCTGTCGCTTACAATATTGCAGATATAATCAACAAGATCGGTTTCGGTATTGTTGCCTGGATGGGTGCTAAGAAAGCAACCGAAGCAATTGCTGCAGCCTCAGAGTGATTTACGAATCACTTTGAGAAGCGTTTCGAAGTTTGTTTTGGGCCAATACTTCAGCCACAGTGCTGATATTGGGATCCATGCAACCACGTAAACCATCACTGCGATGGATGAAGTTGACAACCCCCATTGATACGTACTATCAAAGTCATGCATCAGTGAAAGTGGGATGAAGTGAATCAGATAAATCGTCAGTGATATTTTCCCGGTGTTGTTGAGATAGTGGAGTTCATACCGTTGGATAAACATCCAGATCAGTAGAACCCCGGTGATTCCAGCGATGAGAAATCCTGAATTGGCTGGAAAGAACGTCAAAGAGGCATCTGCAGTTGGGTGGGCCCAAAGATTGTCATTGATTTGTGAAAGAAAAAACGATGAAAGGCAAAAGAGAAGCCCTAAACCGATGGTTAATTTTGTTAAAATTGTCAATGGTAGAGTTGCGCCTAAGCCGCGGGGTTGGGTGGATATGACTCCACCCAATACAGCAAAGAGGATCCAAGGAAAGAGTGGATAGGTTCCTGTGAACAAGAGGTTAGAAACGATAATCGATAAAGATTCATCGTTCACCCTTTCCCCCCACCCCCCTACGCCTTGTACTTCGGGAAAGAAAAACTGTATTGTGAAAATAAACGCAATTAAAACTACCATTAAATGAATGCCAGATTCTCTGAACTGGTGTGCCAAGAAAGGGAGCAGGAGTGTTAGGAGAGCCATGAGAGAAAGTACACCGGGTGTGAACATATTGAACAGGTGAGGAGAGGTTAAATTTACTAACACCTGGGCTGTAAAAAGAAACAATGCTTGGAATGTTCTTTGTTTTAAAGACAGTTGACTTCGAACAATACCCCATCCGAATAAGGTGACAAATAGAGGTGCTGCTAACCCGCCAAGTCCGGATACGGCATAGGCTAAAACTGAGAGTTGAGGGTTTTGAAAAGGATTCCAAGTAGCTGCTGCATGGACCATGACCATCAAAAGTACTGCCGCTCCACGGAGGGAATCAATGTGTGTGATTCGTTGCGTTTGTGACATCGTATCATCGGTTCCCTAGAACATATTCGACGGCGTTCCGGAATATTTGGAGTCCTTCGCCTTCCCATTCCCCAAGTACGTCACTGGTGGGTGGGCCTGGTGCACTTTTTCGGGTGTGATCTGGGTGGAGCCATTTGGCATAAACGGCTTCGGGGTGCGGCATTAATCCGAATACCAGGCCCGTTGCATCGCAAATTCCCGCAATATTCCGCATACTCCCATTTGGTGAAAGGGGGAAAGGGAGTGGTTTGTCAGTCATGCCTTGGCCGATGGGTTTTGAAGGATCGACATACCGGGCTGTGAGTTGGTTATTTGCGGCAAGCGCGTCGAAATCTGTGGTTGATGGCATGACGAATTTTCCTTCTCCGTGGCGGACTGGACAATCAATTCGTTGAATGCCTTTGGTCCAAATACATGGGCTATTAGCATCAAATTCAAGCGTTACCCAACGGTCTTCATATCTTCCTGAATCATTGAGTGTAAGGCTTGCTCTTTGGACAAAATCAGGAAGGGGGGTTTGCGCGTTTGGCCCGGGAAGAAGTCCGGTTTTGACAAGAACTTGGAAGCCGTTACAAATTCCGATGATTGGTTTTCCCGCTGCGACAAATGCATGCAATTGTTCCCGGAGTGCGAAGCGCATTCTGTTGCCCAGCAATCGGCCACTACCAAGGTGGTCGCCAAAAGAAAACCCACCGGGAACAGCAAGAATTTCAAAATCATCGAGGCTGCGGTTTCCTAATATGAAGTTATTGACATGTACTCGTTCAGCATCCCCTCCAACCAAATTGAATACGGCTGCAGTTTCGTGGTCGCAATTAATGCCGAAGCCAAACAATACGGCTACTTTTGGTGCAGCCATCAAGCAACACCTCCGGTCATGTCGAGTGTGTGTTGCCACGCCTCTACCATTGCCGCGGTATCAACATCAATTAGAACGTCATAGCCATCTGAAACTGTGAGGTTTTCCGAATCGGTAACTGTGCCGAGCATTGTAATTGGGTGGCCTGCCATCCATTCGATGAAATCTGCTTCGTCTTCTGGCTGAACGCCGACTAAAAATCGGCCAAGGGATTCGCCCCAAAGACGGGACCAAACGCTTGCATCTCCTGTCCCGTCGATGTCGATGCCGGCGCCAAGTCTTCCCCCGATGCACATTTCCGCTGCCGCAACCGCAATACCGCCCTCGGAACAATCGTGGGCTGTTCGGATGAGGCCGGCTTGAATGGCTGTGGAAAGGGCCCGATAGGTTGTGATGTTTATCTCTGGGTTTGGAAGCAAGGGAACTTGGCCTCCGATACCTGTTGCTTCACCGCTGTCTCGAAGCATGAATGCAATCTCAGATGCACCTAATTCTTCTTTTGATATACCAACAAGGTACACTTTTTCACCTGCATTTTTGAAATCGCTGGTAGCCGTAAACCGTACATCGGGTTGGTCGCCAAAGACTGAATAGAGGAGAGTTGGGGGGATTGAAATCTTCTTTTCGCCCGTCCCATAATCGTTTTTCATCGAGTCTTTTCCAGACACGCAGGGAAGTTTGTATGCCCTGCATACTCGCTCAAGCTCTCGGTTTGCTCGAACAAGTTGGGCGAGTTTGAATTTGCCATCGGGCGTTTTTACTGATTCGATAGAGTCGGGCCAACAAAAATTGTCGAGGCCGGCCATTTTGTCAACGTTAATTCCGGCGCATACTGCGTTGCGAACCGCTTCATCGATCGAGGCTGCGGCCATTGCTCCAGCGTCTAAATCGGAATACCTCGGGGCGATTCCACAAGAAATTACCAAGCCGTGTGGGTCTCCATGAATCGGAGCAATTACGCCGGCATCGCCAGGACCGTCGCGTTCAACGCCAACGAAAGGTTTGACCACTGTTTGAGCAATTACTTCGTGGTCGTATTGGCGGACCCAGGATTCTTTCGAGGCGATGTTTGGTCGAGCCAGCATTCGCAACAAGAGAGGTGAGTGGCCGGCTTGTTCTGATAGCGGAATTGCTTCAGGGGTGAAAAGTTCGGGAGTCGGTGTACGCCATTCAGATTCGAGTTGGAGTTGAGGGACACCATCATGAAGGAAGTCTATGGAAAGATATGCTACTGTGTCCTCTCCATATTTGACGTGGAACATTCCTGTGTTGGTAAAGGTAGCAACAGGTGTTGCTTCGACTTCGTGAAGTTGTGCCATTGCATCAAAGGCAGCGCAATCCTCTGGCTTGACCGAAATTGTCATTCGCTCTTGGCTCTCTGAAACAAGAATTTCCCAAGCTGATAGCCCGGCTTGCTTCAAAGGAACTTTTGCAAGATCAATCTCACATCCATCGGTATATGTTGCCATCTCCCCAATCGAAGATGACAGTCCACCCGCCCCGTTATCAGTGATGCAGGAAATCAACCCGGCATCTCTTGCTTCAAGGACCATGTCAACCATTTTCTTTTGGGTGATTGGGTCTCCAATCTGTACTGCGCTGGACGGTGATTCTTCGGTGAGTTCAAGAGAAGAAAATGTTGCACCGTGGATTCCATCGTAGCCAACTCTCCCTCCAACCATGTAAACGATGTCTCCGGCGGTTGGTGTTTTGATATGGGATTCTCTACCATCCGGTAACTTTCTTGGCATTATTCCAATTGTTCCACAATAAACGAGAGGTTTTCCGATATAGCGGTCATCGAAAACTATTGCTCCGTTGACCGTTGGGATTCCAGATTCGTTACCACCGACTCGCACACCTGCATGGACGCCTCGGAAAACGCGTGATGGGTGGAAGAGGTTGTCGGGGAGTTCTCCTTCCCAGTCTGGTGGCCCGAAACAAAACACATCCGTGTTTGCGATTGGCCGCGCGCCCAGGCCCGTACCGAGAATGTCGCGATTAACGCCAACAATGCCCGTCATAGCACCGCCATAGGGGTCGAGTGCAGAAGGTGAATTGTGAGTTTCTGCTTTCATGCAAACGCTCCAATCTTCATTCCAAGCAATGACGCCGGAATTATCGTGGAAGACCGAAAGAAGCCAATCGACTTCTTTTTGGAGGTCGTGGGTCGGTTTCATGATGTGTGTTTTGAAGATAGAATCGATGATGGTGTCTTCGCCAGTTTCAGTATCGATGTGGTGTATTTTCGAAGCAAAAATTTTGTGTTTACAGTGTTCGCTCCATGTTTGGGCAAGGCATTCGAGTTCGACATCTGTGGGGGCGTCGGGAATGATTCCAACAGCAGTACGCTCTTGGCGAACTGTTTCATCACGGTAGTGGGATTGAATCGTTTGCATTTCCTCGAGATTTAATGCAAGAAGTCCGCTTTCAGAAAGTGAGATGAGTTCTTCGTCGGGGATTTCGAGATCCATTCTCTGTGGCGGGGTAAGGGTTTGCGGTGGTTTTTCAGGATAGTCTATTGCTGGCCATTCGCCGTTTGAACACGCCGCTGCATCTGCCGTTACAGCGCGTTGGATGAGGTTATTGTGAAGTGTTGACGCAAGCCATTCAGTGGACACTCCGTCGGGAAGGCCGAAAAAGACGTAGGTGTGGTAGGTTGAAATTGAGGCAACATTTCTATGTTCGTGGTGCGGAAAAATCGTCTTGAAGCCATCGTATGCGGCACTGCCAGGATTATCGGTAACCCCGGGTTTGAAGCCGATGGTAATGGCGGCGGCTGGAGTATTTGGAAAGTGTTCAGTCGAAGAAAGGAAGAGGGTGTCGGTGAGGGTGTTCTCGATAATTGGGTCTGAAAAAAGGTCGTTGACGCGTTCGGCTATTTCGGTTTTTTCAAGTTCGGAATTAATCAAGAAACCATTGATTGACCGGACCTCTTCGACCTTGATGTTGTGGTCCGACATCAATTGCCGTCGGACGACATCGCCGCGTACATCCCGCATCCCTTCGCCTTGTTTCGGCGTCACTTCTACTCGTGTTATGGTCATGGAAGTACACCCGCCCCCTACGGGGGCGTAAAGAAGGCCGTCGACTACGCTCTTTGAACAATACGGAAGGTTCAACTGAGAAGTTTAGCCAAATATTGTCCCGTAAAGCTCTCCTGGTTTGCCGCAACATCCTCTGGAGTGCCTTGTGCGAGAATCATTCCGCCGCGTTCTCCGCCTTCAGGACCAAGGTCAATAACCCAATCTGCGGATTTGATAACATCGAGATGGTGTTCGATTATAATCACGCTGTGCCCCTTTCCTCTCAATTCTAAAAGAACATTGATGAGAAGTTCAACATCTGAAAAAGAGAGACCAGTGGTCGGCTCATCAAGAATGTAAACCGTGTGTTTGTTCGGCGGTCGGCGTAATTCACTTGCCAGTTTGACTCTCTGTGCCTCTCCACCTGAGAGGGTGGTTGCTGGTTGGCCGAGGCGGACGTAAGACAGTCCGACTGCTCGGAGTGTATCGAGGGTCCGGAAAATTTTCCGGTGGTTTTCGAAAAAGACGACCGCTTCACCGATTGGCATTTGGAGAATGTCATTGATGTTCTTACCTTTCCACGAAACTTCGAGGCATTCACGTGTATAGCGCAGGCCTTGGCATACATCACATGTGATCCATACATCAGGTAGGAAATTCATTTCTAATTTCATCGACCCTGCCCCTTTGCATAACTCGCACCGGCCACCTTTAACGTTGAAACTGAAATGGCCGGGCGTATAGCCTCGCTCTTTTGCAAGTGTTGTTTTCGAAAACAGAATGCGTATTTCGTCGAATACTTTGGTGTAGGTCGCTGGGTTTGAGCGAGGGGTTCGCCCGATTGGGGATTGGTCGATGATGATGGCTTTGTCGACGTGTTCGAAGCCTTTGAGGCTGGTGTGTTTTCCAGCAATCGTATCTGAATTATGGAGATAGCGTTGTAAAGCGGGGGCGAGAATGCCAGACACAAGTGATGATTTTCCAGAACCTGAAACGCCAGTAATTGCAGTCATGCAACCAATTGGAAATTTTGCATTTATTGATTGAAGGTTGTTGTGTTGGGCGCCTTTTATGGTAATCCATTTTTTGCTTGGTTTTCTTCGCTCTTCGGGGGTGGCAATTGAACGTCTTCCGCTCAAAAATGCCCCAGTAACGGATTCTTCAGTATTCATCGCAACCTCTGGTGGGCCATTTGCAACAACCATTCCACCTTCCAATCCCGCACCTGGACCCAAGTCACATAGCCAATCTGCTTGGCGGAGAGTGTCTTCATCGTGTTCGACAACAATCAGTGTATTTCCAAGGTCACTGAGTTCGCGCAGGGTTGCTAGAAGGCGCGCATTGTCGCGTTGATGAAGTCCGATAGATGGTTCATCAAGGACATACATTACGCCTGTAAGTCTGCTACCGATCTGTGTTGCAAGGCGTATTCGTTGACTTTCCCCACCCGAAAGAGTGTTGGCTTTACGGTCGAGGGTGAGGTAATCTAAGCCAACACTATCGAGGAACCCAAGCCGGTTTTCGATTTCTTTGAGAATATCTTTTCCAATGAAGAGGCTGCGTTCATCGAGAACTTCGAGAACATCTGCGAAATTTTCGGGTGCTCCTTCTCCATTCGGTTGCCATGCTCGGATAAGTGCAAGTGAGTCGTGAACTGAACAGCGGCTGACTTCAGGCAAACGTATGCCCCCGACCGAAACATATCGCGCTGCTGCGTTGAGTTTTTCTCCACCACACTCAGAGCAATCAAGGTCGGTCATACAACTGATGAGGCGGCTGCGGGTTCGCTCAGAGGTTGTTTCTGTGTAGGTCTTCTGTAGCCGGGCGATGATGCCCTCCCATGGACGATTCATTTTGTAAACTGAACCATTATCTGATTCAAAATGGAAGTTAATTATTGTGGAACCTGAACCGTTGAGGAGGATATCTCTGTCGTCCTCGGCAAGTAATTCAAAGGGGGTATTTCTTGAAACGCCATAATGCTCGCATACTTGTTCGAGAAGGCGGCGATACCAAGAAGGGGACATCGATTGACGCCAAGGTCGAACGCAACCATTGGAAACGGTTAGCGTCCCATCGATGATGAGTTCGATGTTGAATTGTCGCTCGACCCCTAGGCCTTGGCATACACTGCATGCACCGAGAGGGGAATTGAAAGAGAAGACACGGGGTGAAAGTTCGGGCATAAATGCCCCGTGGTCTGGGCATGCAAAATCTTCAGACCATGCAACAGTTTCCCCCACTTTAGTGAAATGTGAGCGGGTTCCTTCGGAGAGTTTTGCATCTTCAGCTGGCGCTTCCATGCTTTCGATGGCGACGGTCCCGCCGCCAAGTCGAAGGGCGCCTTCAACCGATTCTGTGAGCCGTTGGCGCCGGTCTTTTGTACAGCGTAGTCGATCGATTCGAACATCTATATCGTGCCTGAAGTTTTTGTCTAATTCGGGTGGCTTTTCAAATCCAACTTCATGACCGTTTACTTTACCGTGAAGGTATCCTTGTTCGACAAGTTGCCGAAAGAGGTCTTGATGTGTACCCTTTCTGGCACGAACCGCAGGTGCCCAGAGGATAATGGCATGGCCTTCAGTATTCCATACGATGTCGTCGACAATTTCTTGTACGGTTCGACGAGCAACTTCTCGACCGCATGTTGGGCAATGTGGCTTACCGATCCGTGCCCATAAAAGACGGAAATAATCTTGGATTTCTGTCACGGTTGCAACCGTTGAACGAGGATTGTGGGAGCCTTGTTTTTGGTCGATAGAAATCGCTGGTGAAAGACCTTCAATACCGTCGCAATCTGCTTTCTTCATTTGACCAATAAATTGACGTGCGTATGAGGAAAGACTCTCAACATATCGGCGTTGACCTTCAGCATAGAGTGTGTCAAAGGCGAGGCTGGATTTTCCCGAACCTGAAACGCCTGATACAACGACAAATTTTCCCCGTGGAAGTTTTACAGTGATGTCTTGGAGGTTGTGCGTACGAGCACCGCGGACCTCAATCCACCCATGTTCTTGCCCTTCATCTACCATGCTCTCACCCTCTTGTGCTTGTCGATGGTTCAAGAAGTCTCGGAATTGATAGGTTTTGGTTTGGATTTATAAAACGGTATTTTTGACTCGAAGCGGACGGGTTCATCGGTATCTGGATGGAGAAATTCGAGAGCCGAAGCATGAAGGCATACTCGGTTGAATGTATTGGATTCTGCCCCATGTAATTCATCGCCGACTACTGGGCACCCAAGAGATCTCATGGCCATGCGTATTTGGTGCCGGCGACCTGTTTCAATGGTGATTTGTATGAGTGAAGTGTGGTTGTCAGTATCAGCCACCTCCCAATTTGTGATGGCTTCTTTCGAGCCATGGAATGTTGATTTAACCCGCTTAACGAAGAGGTTTTTATCTTCTACAAGCCACTCTCTCGCAATCCCTTTCATTTCTTTTGGGCGGCCTTCGATTAAGGCATGATATGTTCGATGTACGGCACGTGCGGCAAATTGTGCTTGGAGGTATTCTTTGTGTCTTGAATGGAGGGCGAAAACCATAACTCCGGATGTGTCTCGGTCGAGACGGTGGACGATGTAGCACCAATTATTCTCATCTTTTCGTCGAACGTAGTCGACGCAGCGCCCATGTAGGGTGTCTGTTTCCCTTTTATCGGTCGCAATGGAAAGAAGGCCTGCAGGCTTTTCGACGACAAGAATTGCTTCGTCCTCCCATAAAATGTTCAAATCGATTTTCTTCTGTTTTACAAGAGGTGGGGGGGTGATTTCGTGAGCTTTGACCCGGCTTAAGAGTTCAATCACCATGCCTTTGGTAATTTCAGATTTGGCTTTATGTTCAATGATTCCATCGACTTGAATCCGGCCCGCTGTCAACATTTTCCGTAATTTAGTACGTGATGTATTGTCCATAAATCCGCAAAGCGTTTCGAGTAAAGTGCTTGTTTTTTCTGCAATAAATTTCATACCGTTCACCTACAAAAGAAGGGCGTTACACCATGTGCCTTTTTCCCCACTGTGCCCTGGTTCAAGAAGAGTGAGTGCGTCGGCCAAAACTAAACTATTGA
>Ga0209709_10002261_pt1 | contig 16996 bp, 17 predicted proteins | sample ArcticOcean_MG_C_2_FD_187435 | JGI IMG/M metagenome (GOLD analysis project Ga0209709, IMG submission 187435) | Marine microbial communities from western Arctic Ocean - ArcticOcean_MG_CB4_136 (SPAdes) (version 2) | ecosystem: Environmental > Aquatic > Marine > Oceanic | place: Arctic Ocean... | reverse complement strand
TGCTATTAATTTTGACAAATTTTTAATAGATATCTCCTCGTTTGTTCCAACATTTATAATTGGTAGCCTAAGTTTATGTTGCCTTTTAAAAACTTTTTTATTTACAACTAAGCATTTGAAAATTGATTCTGCCAAATCGTCAGTATGTATAAATTCTCTTAGTGGTTTCCCTGTACCAAGTAATTTAACAATTTTTTTGTTGTTTTTTTTTGCCTCTTTAATTTTAGATATAATAGCAGGAATTACATGACCGGTTACTTTGTTAAAATTATCATTATCTCCATAGACATTAGTTGGCATCAAGCACACTATATCTAAATTATAATCTTCAAATAAAGCTTCGCAAAGCTTAATACCAGCAATTTTTGCTATAGCATAACATTGATTAGTTTTTTCTAAAACGCCTGTTAATAGGCTTTCTTCTTTTATGGGTACTTTAGAAAACTTTGGGTAAATGCAAGAAGTACCTAAATAAATTGTTCTTTTTATCTTTTTCTTTAATGCAAGTTTTAGTAAAGAATTTTGAATTTCAATATTCTCTAAAAAAAAATCTTTTTGATTTGAGCTATTAGCAATTATACCTCCAGCTTTTGCAGCTGCCATAACCATATAATCAATTTTTTTATTTTTAAAAAAATTATCTACTTTAATTGTATCTTTTAAATCAATTTTCTTTCTATCTATTGTAATTAAATTTTTAAAACCTTTCTCTTTAAGCAAATTAAGAACTGCACTTCCAACAAGCCCCTTATGACCAGCGATAAAAATATTATCTGATTTCTTCACTATTATTTTTTTTTAGCAGTTTAATATCAGAATCAATCATATCTTTTACTAAATCTTTTAAATTATATTTAAGTTTATAGTTCAATTTTTTAAGTGCTTTTTTTGGATTTCCTTTTAAATAATCTATCTCTAAGGGTCTGTAATATTTTTTATCAATTTTAATAATAAGTTCTTTTTTACCATCTTTAATTAAGTATGCTTTTTCTTTAATTCCTTTACCTTTCCAGACAATTGCTAGCTTCAGATACTTGCAGCATAGATTAATAAATTCTCTTACGCTTGTAGTTTTACCTGTAGCAATTACATAATCATCAGCTTTTGCTTGTTGTAAAATTTTCCATTGCATTTCTATATAATCTTTTGCATGGCCCCAATCTCTCTTTGCATTTAAATTTCCTAAATATAAAATATCTTTAGATCCTAAAATTTTTTTAGCAAAATACATTGTGATTTTTCTTGTAACAAAAGTTTCGCCTCTTCTAGGACTTTCATGATTAAATAAAATTCCATTACAAGCATAAATATTGTATGCTTCTCTATAAACTTTTGTAATCCAATATGAATAAAGTTTTGAAACACCATAAGGAGACTTTGGGACCATCATCGAGTTTTCATTGAATGAATTCAGTTGGTTAGGTTTTTGTCCAAATAATTCTGAAGTACTGGCTTGATAAAATTTTGTTTTTTTTAAATTTAAGAATCTCATTGCCTCTAAGATTCTTAAGGTACCTAAACCTGTTACTTCTGAAGTATATTCTGGTATTTGAAATGAATGTCCAACATGACTTTGGGCTCCCAAATTATATATTTCATTGGGTTTAACTTTGCTTATTATATTGACTAAACTATTTGCATCAGCCAAGTCTCCATAGTGCAAAAATAAATTAGATGATAAATGAATATCCTTATATATATGATCAATTCTGCTTGTATTAAACGAAGATGATTTTCTCTTGATCCCGTGAACTATGTATCCTTTGCTTAACAAATATTCAGCTAAATAAGATCCGTCTTGACCAGTTATTCCTGTTATTAGAGCTATTTTTTTCATTTTACTATAAATTTTTAATCACTTTGTTAAGAGATAAGATTAATACACTATAAATAGAAATTATAAAATTTTTATTTTCATGCAAATAATACAACTTAAATGCATCAGAAATTTTTTGAAAAATATTTGATGATAATGAGTTGTTTGTTTTTCTCCAACTAGTAAGAAAAAGATTTAAATAATTTAATTTGTAGCCTTTTCTCAATAATAAAAGCCATAAAGCAAAATCTTCTTGAGTTTTAAGATTTGGGAATTTAAAATTTTTAATTTTTTTTATATTAACAACAACTGTACTTAGACCAATATAATTTGATTTAATCATATGCTTATATTCTGCATCCTTAATTGCTTTTCTTTTGCCCATATACTTATCACTTTTACTAATTATATTGTAAGATGTAAAAGTAAAATCTGAAAAAGTTTTTTTCATAAAATTTATTTGAACAGATAATTTTCTTTTTTTCCATATATCATCTGAGTCTATAAATGCCACATAAGACCCTGAGCAAAATCTAAGTCCTAAATTTCTGGATTTAGCTACACCTAAATTTTTTTTATTAATAATTAATTTCTTTTTTTTAAATCTAGATAATAGTTTTCTTATCAACTTTAAGTCTTCATTATTAGTATCGTCATAAACAAAAATTATTTCAAAATTTTTATAAGTTTGATCAAGAATTGATTTTAAAGTTTTGCTAATATATTTTCTTTTTCTATAATAAGTAATTATAACAGAAACTAGGGGTTCTTTATTAATCATCAAAATGAGTAAAATATATAATTTTTATATTGATTTACCTTAAAAGAATTGCTTCTTACACAAATTGACGAAATGTTCCAGCACTTTCCATTATTCTTAAATAATTTGTGACCATTTAAATAAATTGTTTCATACTTAACATCCTGAACCCAATAAAATGGGAAATTGTTAAAATTATGAAGATTGCTAGAGAGCGTATTCAATTCAGTATTAATTCTATTTACGTTTTCAATATATTAGTTTTTATTTTAAATATTTTTAATTTTATTCTATTAAAATTAATAGTCAGTCTAATATAATCTTTTTTTTATAGAATGAAATTACTTTATAAATCAAAGTTCTCGTTAAAAAATTAATTACATTTATTACTTAAAATTTTATCTAATTTTAAGTAATGATTAAACAATGTAAACTTTTTTGTGAACTTTAAATTATTCAAAATTATTTCATTCAAGTTTTTTGTATTTTCTAATTTTTCAAAATTTTGCTCAAAATCTATTAAATTATTACTTTTAAATTGAAAACCATTGTAGTTATTTTTAATAATTTCTACTGGTCCAGGCCATGCATCTGAAGTTAATACAGGTGTTCTGCAAATTCCTGCTTCAATTAAAACAAAGCCAGGGTCTTCCCATAATGAAGTTAAAATAAAGCCTTTAGCATTTTTCAAGTATGGAAAAATATTTTGTTGAAATCCAATAAGAATAATATTCTTTTCAAGCTTATTATTTCTTATAAAATTTGATATTTCCCTTTCTTGTTCTCCATTTCCTGCAATTAAAAGTTTTATATTAGAATTATTTTTAACAATTTGTTTAATAGCTCTACAAAGAAAAATAAAATTTTTTTGTGCTGTCAACCTACCTATTGCAAGATAATAATTTTTATAATTTATTATTTTTTTTCTTTTGTTAATTACTTCTTTTAAATTTATTACAGGATCATATAAAAGTTTTAATTTTGAATGATCAACTAAATTTAATCTTTTAATATATTCAAGAGTATTATTTGTTGGACATGTAACGCAATAAGTTTTTTTTAAGGCAATTTTCCAAAGTGTTTTTCTGAAAAAATTTAATTTTGGGTAACCAGAAATTCTTAATATGAATTTAGTTTTGAAATTAAATAAGATTAAAATAATTAAGGGTAAGGATGATATTAGATGAATAATTAAATACTCTGGTTGTTTTTTTTTAAGTATTTTAATTAATGGAACAAAACCTAGAATAAAAAAAATTGCAAAAGAAAATCTACTTTTAAATTTACCTTGATAAGGTAAGTATTTAGAAAAATTAAAATGATAAAAATTAATTAAATTTATTTTTTTTTTTTCAATTTCATTTTTAAATAAATGAAACTCATTAAAGAAATTAATAATAGAACTTTCATATTCAGTATTATATTTAGATAGTGAAAAAGCTGAGTTAATAACCGCTTTACATGTGGCTATTGGCGATAAGAATGGTGACCAATAATAAATTTTTTTAGATTTCAAAGTGTTATATTTTTGATTATAAGTTAAGCAGAACTAATATACCCTATTAAATAAATTAACTAAATAAAATATTTCAATGAATGATTTTAATTATAAATTAGATAAGTGTTTATTTCCATTAATCAAAAAAATTAACAATCCAATTATTCTTGAACTTGGAGTCCAAAAAGGAAGATCAACAATTAAGTTTTTAGATTTGTGTAAAAAAAATGAAGGAAAACTATTTTCTGTTGATGTAAATGACTGTTCATCAGTATCAAATGATAAGAATTGGAAATTTATTCAATCTAGAGATGATAATTTTAAATATATTAAAAGTTTTATTCCAAAAAAAATTAATGTTTTATTTATTGATACAATTCATGAGGCGGCTCATGTGGAAAATTTGATATATGCTTATTATGATTTTTTAGAAGTTGGTGGCTTTATATTCATAGATGATATTTCTCACTTACCCTATTTAAAAAATTCAAAACGAAATAATTTTTATTGTGAGATAAATAATAAGGAAACATTCAACAGAATTCTTGAAATTTATGATAATAATAATGAAGCTTTTGATCTAAGTTTTTCTTTTAATTCATCTGGTCTAGCTATAATTGAAAAAAAAATTAATAGTAATTTGAACCAAAAAAATATATTAAAGACTAGAGACCGTTCGATAAAAAACTATTTAAGAAAATTAAAAAATATAATCAATGTCTAGCAAAAACTTAACTTCAAATAGAAATTTTGGAATATTCTTTTCTTTTATTTTTATAATCATTTCTTTTTGGCCTTTAAAAGATGGAGATAGTATTAAAATTTGGTCATTAAGTATCTCATTAATTTTTTTAATACTTGGACTTTTAAATTCAAATATTTTAAGCCCACTTAATAAAGCTTGGTTTAAACTTGGAGTATACCTGGGAAATATTATATCACCTATGATAATGGCTATAATATTTTTTTTGTTAATTACTCCTATTGGTTTATTAATGAGAATCTTAAATAAAGATTTGATAAATTTAAAAAAAGGGAATAAAAAATCTTATTGGATTAAAAAAAAAAATAATTCAACCAATATGGATAATCAATTTTAATATGGATTTTATTAAAGAATTTTTTCAATTTTTAATGGTAAGAAAAAAATATTGGTTATTTCCTATTGTATTTGTATTAATAATTTTTGGTGGACTTATTATATTAAGCCAAGGTTCTGTAGTGGCCCCATTAATATACACAGTATTCTAAATTAGTGGCAAAATTATTAGGTATCTCTGCATTTTATCATGATAGTGCTGCAGCAATTATTGTAGATGGAAAAATAGTTGCGGCTGCACAAGAGGAAAGATTTACTAGAAAAAAACATGATGCCGGATATCCATTTAATGCAGTCGAATTTGTTCTTAAATTTTCAAATTTAAAATTAAATGAAATAGATAGTATTATTTTTTATGAAAAACCATTCTTAAAATTTGAAAGATTGCTTGAAACGTACGTAGCTATGGCACCAAAAGGTTTTTGGCAATTTTCAAAATCAATACCTAGTTGGTTAAAAGAAAAATTATTTCAAAAAAAAATTCTTTTTGATCTTTTAAAAAAACATGACAAAAAATTTAATAATCCTAAGAAAATAAAATTTTCCGAACATCATTTAAGCCATGCAGCAAGTGCTTTTTTTCCATCCCCATTTGAAAAAGCAATTGTATTGACAGCAGATGGTGTCGGGGAATGGGCAACAACAACGGTTGCTATTGGGGAAAAAAATAATCTAGAAATTAAAAAAGAAATACATTTTCCTCATTCTTTAGGCCTTTTATACTCATCTTTCACATTTTATATAGGCTTTAAAGTTAACAGTGGTGAATATAAATTAATGGGCTTGGCACCATATGGTCAACCAAAATATCAAGATTTAATAGAAAAAAATTTAATTGATATAAAAGATGATGGATCTTTTTGGTTAAATCAAAACTATTTTAATTATGCAACTGGTTTAACAATGACAAACAAAAAATTTCATAATTTATTTGGACAAAAACCAAGAAATAGTAAAAAAGAAAAAATAACACAATTCCACATGGATATTGCAGCCTCAATACAGAAAATCACTGAAAAAATTATTACAAAACTATGTATTGCTTTAAAAAGTGAATATAAAATTAACAATTTGTGTTTAGCAGGAGGGGTTGCTCTTAACTGTGTTGTAAACGGACAAATTTTAAAAAATAAAATATTTGAAAAAATATGGATACAGCCAGCAGCAGGAGATGCAGGAGGAGCATTGGGTGCTGCATTGGCGTATTGGCATATTCAATTAAATAAAAAAAGAATTATAAATGAAAAAGACAGTATGTCTGGCTCTTATCTTGGTCCAAGCTATAAAAATGAAGAAATAAAAAAACAGCTGGAAGAGGTTGGTGCTAATTTTGAGATATTGAAATATAAAAATCTAATTGAAAAAACTGCTCATGATTTAAAAAATAGTAATGCAGTTGGTTGGTTTCAAGGACGTATGGAATTTGGACCAAGGGCATTGGGATCAAGATCTATTATTGCTGATCCAAGATCTCCAGTAATGCAAAAAAATTTGAATTTGAAAGTTAAGTACAGAGAAAGTTTCAGGCCGTTTGCTCCATCAATTTTGAGGGAGGACTTGGACGAATGGTTTGATCTTAATTGTGATAGTCCATATATGTTATTAGTTGCAAACATAAAAAAAAATAAACAAAAAAAAATGACTAAAAAAGAGATGGGTCTTTTTGGTATTGAAAAACTAAATATTGTTAGATCGGAACTACCCGCAATAACTCATGTGAATTATTCAGCTAGAATTCAGACAGTACATATTGATACAAATAAAAAGTTTCATGATTTACTCACAAAATTTAAAGAAATAACAAATTGTCCTGTATTAATTAATACATCCTTCAATGTAAGAGGAGAGCCAATAGTAAATACACCGTTAGATGCATTTAAATGTTTTATGGGCTCAGAATTAGATGTTCTTATAATTGAAAATTTTTATCTAGAGAAATCCAAGCAAAATAGATCTTTAAACAAAAATTATAAAGATAAATTTAAGTTAGATTAAATGAAAAAGAAAAAATTAATTTTTTTTATGCCTTCTATGGAAGGTGGTGGTGTAGAAAAAAATTTAATACTGATTGCTAACTTTATATGCAAACACAACATTGATGTACATTTAATTTCTTATGACCATAAATTCAAGAACAAGTTTGATAATAGAATAAATTTTATCACACCTCAATTTTCAAACTCTAAAAAAAGCAAATATTACAAATACTTTATTTGCTTGATACTCCTATCAGTAGAAATAATTAAAAATAAAGCAATTGTATTTTCATTTCAGGCAAATATTTATTCGATCATATTATGCAAGGTTTTAAGAACTAAAATAATTATAAGATCTAATTCTTCACCATCAGGATGGAATAAAAACTTTTTTAAAAATTATATATTTAGTTTTTTTCTTAAAAGAAGTGATCAGATTATAGTAAATAGCTTGTCATTTAAAAAAGAGCTAGATAAAAAATTTAGTACAAAATCAACCGTCATATATAATCCTTTAAATAAATATGAAATTATTGAAAAAAGTAAAAAAAAAATAAATTATAATTTTTTTAAAAAAGATACTTTAAATTTAATTAACATAGCAAGATTTACAGATCAAAAAGATCATTTTTTACTCTTAAACGCAGTTAATAAACTAAAAGATATCTTAAATATTAGACTTTTAATTATGGGCTATGGTGTAAATAAATCTAAAATAGAAAAGTTTATAAAATTAAATAGATTAAATAAGATTATTCACTTAATTAACTTTCAAAATAATCCATATCCATATTTAAGAAAGTCTAATATTTTCATACTTACTTCAAGATATGAAGGCCTTCCAAATGTTTTACTTGAAGCTCTTACTTTAAAAAAATTTGTTATTTCTACTAATTGCCCTACTGGACCAAAAGAAATACTTAAAAATGGATCATATGGAGATCTTATTCGAATAAATAATGTTAAAGATTTAATCGAAAGAATATTAAGTTACCAAAAAAATAAAAAAGTATGTGACAAAAAAGCTTATAAAGGGTATCTAAGTTTAATTAAATATGATTATGATCAAAATTGTCAAAAATATTTGACTGTAATAAATAAATTAATTAAAAAAATATAAGGTAGTTTTACTATAATCAATATACTCAAACATATTATGAAAATTTTATTTGATTATCAAATCTTTTTATCACAAAAATATGGCGGCCCATCAAGATATTTTATTGAATTAAATAAAAATATGAATCGAGAGGGAATTCAAAGTTCAATTTTTTCACCATTTTATATAAATAATTATCTAAAAAATGAAAATAAGAATTTTTTTAAAAAAAGTTTTTTTTTAAACAAAAAATTTAAATTAAATTTTTTGTTTAAATATTTAAATGATATTTTGACAAATAATTTTATTAATAATACAAAAATTGATATTATACATCCCACCTATTACAACTTAAAAAAATATAAGGAATTTAAAATTCCTAAAATTCTTACTGTTTATGATTTGACTCATGAAAAATTTCCAGAATTTTATGGTTTACCAAAAAATAATAAGATTAAAAAAGATGCACTAGATGTTGCTGATTATTATTTATGTCCTTCAGAATGTACAAAAAAAGATTTAATGGAAATATACAATATAGATGAAAATAAGATTTCAGTAATTTATTGGGCACCTTTTTCTAAATCAAAAAATAAAATAATAAATAATTATAAAAAAGATAATTTTTTATTATTTGTAGGAAATAGACACAAATATAAAAATGCATATAAATTTCTAGAAGCTTTTTGTAGAAATAAATTTTTATTAGAAAATTATAAAATAATTTTTTTTGGCGGAGGTAATTTCAATTTATATGAAAGAGGATTAATTAAAAAATTAAATCTTCACAATAAAGTTAAGCTGATAATTGGCTCTGATAAAAACCTGATTGAACTTTATCAAAAGGCTACTTTAATGGTTTATCCTTCTTTATACGAAGGTTTAGGATTGCCAATACTCGAGGCAATGACTCATGGGTGCCCTGTTGCTACTAGTTATTCCTCTGGCATGATAGAGGCTGGTGGTAGCGCCGTTGAGTTTTTTGATCCTAATAGCACTGAGAGTATTTCAAATTCATTATTAAAAATAATTAATTCAAGTGAATATTCAAATAAATTAATTAAACTTGGTTTTGATCATGTAAAAAATTTCACTTGGAATAAATGTGCTAAAGAAACATTTAATGTTTATCAAAAAATAATATAATATTAATTACTTATGAAAATTAAATCAAATAAAAATTCGGTAAGTATTATAGGTCTTGGTTTTGTTGGCTTAACATTGGCCGCAGTAATGTCAGAGGCAGGTTTTAAAGTACATGGAATAGAGAAAAAAAAAGATATTATTGAAAAACTTAAAAAAAGAATTAGTCATTTTTATGAACCTAATTTGAATAAGATTCTAGATAAAATTATAAGAAAAAAAACTTTTTCATTTTCAAAAAAATTTACAAATTTAAATAGTAAAATCTATATTATTACAGTTGGCACACCTCTAAATAATAAAAAACAAGTTATAACAAAATTTATAAAAGAAACTTGTCAACAAATTTCAAAAAAACTAAATGACGATGATATTATCATTTTAAGATCTACGGTAAAAGTTGGGACAACCAGAAATATAGCTTACCCTATACTAAAAAAATCTAAAAAAAAATTCCATCTTGCTTATTGCCCAGAGAGAGCCGTGGAAGGTGCAGCTTTAAAAGAACTTAAAAAATTACCACAAGTAATTGGTGTGCTTAATAAAGAGTCTGAAGTTGTAATCAAAAATATTTTTAAGAAAATTACAAAAAAAATTGTTGTAGCAAGCTCACTTGAAACTGCTGAAATGATTAAATTAATTGATAATTCCTCCAGAGATGTTTTTTTTGCTTATGCCAATGAAATAGCTAGAGTTTGTGATCATTTAGGATTGAATGCAAATGAGATTATTGGTTCTGGTAAATTAGGTTATAAAAGAACTGATATTGCAAGGCCAGGACTTGTTGGGGGACCTTGCCTTCATAAAGATCCTTATATTTTTTCAGAAAGTCTAAAGAAATTTAAAATTAAACCAGAGATTACATTAACAGCTCGTAAAATTAATGAGCGTCAACCAGAAGAGATAGTAAAATTTATTTATAATAAATTTTATGAAAATAAAATAAAAAGCAAAAAAATTAAAGTTGGATTACTGGGTATTGCTTTTAAAGGACATCCTTTGACAGATGATTTAAGAGGATCAATGGCAATCAAATTAATTAATATATTAAAGAAAAAATTTAAGAATTTAAAAATTTTTGGTTTTGACCCAGTTGTTGAAAGGAGAAAAATTATCAATGAAAAAATTAATTCTGTAAAAAATATAAACCAAATATTTCATAAAGCGGATATTGTGATTATATCAAATGATAATAAATACTTTTCTAAATTAAATCTAGGTAAACTAAGCTCTAAAATGAATTTAAATGGTTTGATTTATGATGTTTGGAACCTTTATGATAAAGATAAATTAAGACTTAATAATAATGTTAATTATTTTTCACTTGGAAATCAAAGAATTGGGTAAATGAAGAAAACTTATTTAATAACAGGTGGATCAGGTTTTATAGGTTCAGCTATTGCAAAAAGATTAATAAAGGAAAAAAATTCTAGAGTAATTTGTTTAGACTCTAATTTGAGAGGAAATTTTAGAAAAATAAAAGACATTATAAAAAATATTACTTTTATCAAAAATGATATTAGAAATTTAAATCAATTAATAAAAATTTCAAAAAAAGTTGACTGTATAATTCACCTTGCCTTTTTAAACGGAACAGAAAATTTTTATAAAAGACCAGATTTGGTTCTGGATATTGGTGTAAAAGGTATAATTAATGTTATTGATGCATGTAAAAAAAATAAAATTAAAGAGTTAATAGTTGCTTCAAGCTCTGAAGTCTATCATTCTCCCATAAAAATACCTACTGATGAGAATGAAGCAATCAAAATTCCAAATGTATTTAATCCAAGATTTTCATATTCAGCTGGTAAAATTTTGACTGAAATATTATCAATAAACAATTCTAAATATTTTGATAAATTGATAATATTTAGACCCCATAACGTTTATGGACCAGATATGGGTTTTGAACACGTAATACCTGAGTTAATTTATAAAATATATAAAAATAAAAAAAATAACAAAAAGATTAAATTACAAATAAAAGGAACTGGGAATGAAACTAGGGCATTTAATTATATTGATGATTTTGTTGATGGCTTTATGATAATGCTTAAAAAAGGTAAACACTTAAATCTTTACAATATTGGCTCCTCTGAGGAAATATCTATAAAAAATTTAGTTAATAAAATTTCTAAAATTATAAATGTTGAGATAGAAATTAAATTATCAGATCTTCCAAAAGGTGGTACTCCAAGAAGATGTCCAAATATAAATAAAATAAGAAAATTGGGCTATCTGCCTAAAATTAAAATAAATAAAGGTTTAAAACCTACAATCGATTGGTACAGTAAAAACTTAAATCTAAAGTAAAATGTTTAAAGCAAAAAAAAATAAAAAATGCAGAATTTGTGATAACCATAAATTGTTTGTTTATCTTAATTTAGGCAATCAACCACCATCAAATAGTTTTATAAACTCAAAAAAAATTAAAGAAAAAAAATTTCCTTTAAAAGTCCAAATTTGTGAGAATTGTGGATTATCACAATTAGATACTATTGTATCGGCTAAAAATATTTTTAAAGACTACATTTACTTGTCATCAACGTCAAAAGCTCTTGTAGATCATTACAAAAATATGACAAATGATATTTTAAAAGTTGTCAAGCCAGATAAAAACTCTTTGATACTTGATATTGGTTCTAATGATGGAATAACACTACAACATTATAGTAAAAAAAAATTTAATTTACTAGGAATTGAGCCATCTAGCGCAGCTAATTATGCAATAAAAAAAGGAATTAAAACCGAAAAAATATTTTTTAATTATTTAAATTCAATAAAATTAAAAAAAAAATATAAAAAAGCTAAAATTATAACTGCAACTAATGTATTTGCTCATAATGACAAAATTCAAGATTTCGTTAAAGGCGTAAAAGAGATATTAGATCAAAATGGTGCGTTTATAATAGAATTTCCGTACATCGATTTCATGTTAAAAGAAAATTTTTATGACACTATCTATCACGAACATTATTCTTATCTATCTATATCCCCATTAAATTATTTATTTGAAAGATTTGATTTAAAAATATTTAAGATTAATCGAGTTAATATAGGTGCTTCTGGGCCAGCTTTGAGAGTCTACGTTAAACATTCAAATAATTTATTTTTTAAAGATGATGGAAATTTAAGAAAATATATTACATACGAAACAAGGAAAAAGTTTAAAAATAAATTAACATATAAAAAATTTGGCAAAAGGATAAATATGATAAATCATAAATTGATGCATATAATTCAAAAACTGTATAAAGAAAAAATCAAGGTTGGAGCTTTTGGAGCTCCTGCTAAAGGGAATACTTTATTAAATACTCTTAAACTTAACTCAAAATATATAACAGCAATATCTGAAAATAATTTAGAAAAAATAGGTAAATTTTCGCCTGGCTCAAAAATTAAGATAATATCTGATGAAAAATTTAATGAATTAAAAATAGAATATGCTCTTCTTTTAAGTTGGAACTATAAAGATTTTTTCATTAAAAAATCAGAATTTATAAAAAAAGGTGGAAAATTTATAATTCCATTTCCAAAACCATATATATTAAGCAAATGAAAAAATTAAAAATTAAAATAAACTTTAAAGATAATCGAGGAATAATTTCAGATATTTTGGAAAATGAAAATATTAATGCAATAACATTAATAACAATAAAAAAAGGGAAAGTGAGAGGTAATCACTATCATAAAAAAACCTATCAATGGAATTATATAATTAATGGAAAAATGAAACTAGTTACTAAAAGAAATGGTTTCAAAAAGACAATAATATTAAATAAAGATGATGTAGCTGTTACAACTCCATATGAACAACATGCATTAGTTGGTGTTACAAATTGTAAATTGTTAGTTTTTACAAAAGGACCTAGAGGAGGAAAAGAATATGAGTCAGATACTTTTAGATTAAAAAAACCTCTAATATAAGTTTGATGAGTATTGATAAGAATTACCGATTCAAAATTGCACCTCAGTTAAGAGATTATGATCATCAATTAATACATGAATACTTATCTCACATTATGTTTACATCCAAACCAAATATTAAATCAGAAACTGTTAATACAGATAATAGAGGGTTCAGGTTTAATAATAACAAACAAAAAAAAAGTATTTTTGAAAATTTGGAAAAAAAAGAAAGTATTTTATTTTTAGGCAATTGTAGCATGTTTGGAATTGGCTCTAGTACCGATGAGACCACAATAACAGGGAATTTAGAAAAGGAATTAGAGTATAATTTTATTAATATGAGCACCAGTGGTTTTACTGGGTTCCAGGAAATAGTAACTGTTTTTAGTAATTTTGATGAATTAAAAAAATTAAAGTTAAAAAAGATAATCATCATATCTGGTTTTAATGATCCTTTTTTGAGTAACCTAGGTGAAGCTAATTATCCGGGAAAATCTTACTTTAGCAATAAGTTTATCAGAAAAATGAATAATTCTGAAAGTGTAGTTAAAAGATTTTGTGAATTATTATTTTATTATACAATTAATCTGTTTTTAATTCACCCAGTCGAAAAAAAAAATTTATATAAAGTTGATCAAAAAAATATATTAAAAATTCTTTTTTCAAAAAAAAATAGAGATCAAATAAATATAAAGCAAGAATTTGTTATGCAATCTATTGATGAAATAATATCTAGAAATTTAAAAATTTATAAATCTTTTGAAGATATATTTAATTGTAAAGTGACATTTGTTATGCAGCCTGTATTGAAATGGTGTAAAAAACCTTCAGATGAGGAAAATAATTTAGTTGAGTATACAAAACTTTACTTAAATAAGACAAATAGGGCTGTCGATAATTTTGTAAGTCAAAAAAACTATGAATTAACCCTCACAAAATATAAAAATCTATCGAAAGCAAATAATATAGAGTTTTTTGACTTAAATGAGGAGTTAAGAAGAAAAAATTTAAATGGTCAATCTATCTTTATAGATAACTTGCATATGAATGATCAAGGATACAAGTTATCATCGGATATTATTAAAAATTTAATTTTAAAAAGTTAATTGATCGATTAATTTACTTATTAATGAAAAGAATAGGTATATATCTTGTAGAAAATAAAAGAATAGGTGGAGCATGGCAGATCAATTTAATGATGCTGAATGCTCTAAATAAACTTGTTAAAGAAAATTATGAAGTAGTCGTTTTTCAAGAGGCAAGAATTTGGTCAAAATATTTATCACCAAAAATAAAAGTAATAAATTTAAAAAGAAAATTATTTCCTAAAATTTTTACAACTATAGTTACAAGAATAATTAAATCAAAAAAAATTATTACTTATTTTTCTAATATGATGGACTCTCATATTAAAAAGATCAACGATGAAAATTGTGATTTGGTAATATTTCCAACTCAAGATGATAATTCTTTTAAAATAAAATCAAAAACTTTGACTACAATTTGGGATCTAATGCATATATATGAAGGTCAATTTGCCGAATATACTGTAAAAGAAAAAGCTCGTAGGGATAGAAAATATCAAAATATATGTAATTTCTGCTCATATATAGTTGTTGAGTCCGAAACAACAAAAAAACATATCATACAAAACTATAGTGTTGATAAAAAAAAAATTAAGATTTTACCACTAACTTATCCTCCGTATCTTGATAAACCAAAAAATTTTAAAATAAGAAAAAAATTTAATCTAAAAAAAAAATACATATTTTATCCAGCGCAGTTTTGGGAGCAAAAAAATCACATAAATTTGATTTATGCATTTAAAAATGTTTTAAAGAATCATAATATTACATTAGTTTTAAGTGGTGCAAAAAAGATTAATTTTCAAAATATTAAAAAAATTATCAAAGAAAATAACTTGGAAAAAGATGTAAAAATAATTAATTTTGTTCACGAAAAATATATGTATTCATTATACAAAAATGCTGAATGTATTACCTATGTATCGAGAACCGGACCTACAAATGTACCTCCACTGGAAGCACTCAAAATTGGAACACCGTTAATTTGTTCTGATGTTTATGAAATGAAAAAACAAGTTGGTTCCAAATCTGCAATTTTTGTAAACCCCACTAAAATATCAGAAATTCAAAGATCAATTGAAAAAATTTTGAAAAATAAAAACATAAAAAAAAGTCTTATATTGAACGGTAAAAAAAGAATAAAAACGCTATCATTAGAAAATTTTTCAAGAAAATTTAATAATATTATAAAAGATGGTCTTATTTGAAAATTTTTCTTACTTTTTCAGCAACATAAACTAATTCTTTCTTTTTCAGTCCAATTCCACTTGGAATATAAAAGCCATAATTAAACAAATCCTCTGAAACAGGAAATCTATTTTTTTTAAATAAATTCATATTTTTGAATATTGGTTGCAAATGCATTGGACAAAAAAAAGGTCTGCATTCGATACCTAAATTTTTTAACTTTTTAATGTAATAAGGTGCTTTATATTTTTTATTTTTTAAAAGTAACCCATAAATCCAATATATATTTTCTGAGTAAGATGTTTTGGCTAATGGTAATTGTAAGTTAGTCAAATCTTTGAAAGCATTATTATAAAACTTTCCAATATTTCTTTTTATTTTTATAATTTTATTAAGCTTTTTCAATTGAGCTTTTCCCATTGCAGCTTGTAAACTTGTCATTCTGTAATTCCAGCCTAGTGTATCGTGTATAAATTTCTGTTTTTTTGGATCAAAACTTAAATTTCTTAATATTCTAAATTTATTGTTTAATTTTAAATTATTGGTTGAAATCATTCCACCTTCGCCTGTAGTTATATGTTTATTGGCAAAAAAACTAAAAGTACTTATATCTCCAAATGATCCTATTGGCTTACCATTGTATGTCTGCCCTAACTGTTCTGCTGCATCTTCAATAATAAAGAGATTATATTTTTTAGCTAAGTAAAGTATTTTTTTTAGATCTGTTGGCAACCCATAAATATGGACAACCATTATCGCTTTTGTTTTTTTTGAGATTTTTTTTTCAATCTCATCAACTTTCATATTCCAGGTAAGTGGATCAGAATCAACTAATATTGGCTTAATTCCTTGTCTAACAATCTGAGCTAAAGTTGAAATAATTGTAAAAGTAGGAACAATTATTTCATCACCTTTTTTAAGATTTAAAGATTTAACTGCAATATCTAATGCAGCTGTTCCACTTGAGACTGCTACAGAAAATTTACGATCTATTTTTTTTGAAAAATTTTTTTCAAATTGTTTATTAATAGGACTTTCAGCAGAAACCCAACCAGATTTAAGTGTTTTTGTTACCTCGCGAACTTCATTATTATCAAAATAAGGACGATTAACAGGGACAAACATTTAAATATTGATGATAGGTGATAAATATAGCCCTACCATATCTGAAGGTCTACCTTCTCTCATCATTAACCATCTTTCATCTTCTCTAAGGTGCGAAATCTCTTTTAAAGTTGGTATGATATTCTTTATTTTTCTTAGTATGATTTTCATGATAGTAATTCCAAACACTTAATTATAGATTTTTTTAAGTTTTACAATAAAAAATAATGAAATTATTAAATAAATTTAAAAAAACTTTCTTAAATTTTAATGCAAATGCCCTCCAATATAGTAAAAAAATTCATAATACAGATATAGA
>Ga0209709_10002260_pt1 | contig 17000 bp, 19 predicted proteins | sample ArcticOcean_MG_C_2_FD_187435 | JGI IMG/M metagenome (GOLD analysis project Ga0209709, IMG submission 187435) | Marine microbial communities from western Arctic Ocean - ArcticOcean_MG_CB4_136 (SPAdes) (version 2) | ecosystem: Environmental > Aquatic > Marine > Oceanic | place: Arctic Ocean... | reverse complement strand
TAGAGTCACTCCAATTTAAAGGATCATCTTGAGGAATTGGAGTTTTTAAAACTTCATAATTATTTTTACCAAAAATAACATCAAATCTTTGACGAGGACTTATTCTGTGATGCTTATTACAAGATGGGCAAACCCACAAATTATCTTTTAAATCTTTTTTTAAAATTGGACCTTTGCAACAAGAAGTCCAGTCACTACTAGCAATCTCTTCCTTACTAGCACGTTTCTTAATTATTCTTTTTATCTTTTCACCAAACCGTAAGGTTTTTTTTATCCAATTCATACAATTTTTTTTCTTAATCTTTTTACAATATTAGTTACATTTGTGACAGGATTTTGTCCCTTTTTTACTGATCTTGATATTTCTTTACATAAAGCACTACCAACTACTAATCCATCAGCTTTTCTTAGTGAGCCTATTGTCTTTTCAGTAATTCCAAATCCAATCACAATATTCTTATTTTTATTTAGTCTTTTCATCTTACTGTATCTTTCTAGAATTTTCTTAGGTGAAACTTTTAGTTTACCTCCCGTAGTTGAAAGCATACTAATATAGTAGACCATATCATGAGAATCTTTTATAATTTTTTTCATTCTAACTAGCGAGGTAGTAGGAGAGACCAATTGAATAAAACTAATATTTTTTTTCTTACATTTTTTGGCAAAATCTTTATTTTCTGGATAAGGTAAATCAACAACAATTAACCCATCAACACCAACTTTTTTACAGATATTAATAAAGTTGTTGTCTCCGTATTGATAAATCATATTGTAGTAACCCATTAAGATTACAGGTTTTATATGTTTAGATTTTTTAAAGTCTTTTACTATTGAAAAAACATCTTTTATTTTAATACCATTTTTTAAAGCTCTATAAGCGCTTGATTGAATTTGGCCACCATCTGCGATTGGAGTGTTATGAGGAAAGCCTATCTCACAAATATCAGCATAATCTGCAATTGATTTTAATATTTGTAATGATTTTTGTTTACTATGGTCGCCTGCAACCGTGTAGGTAAGTAAAGCAGGTCTTTTTTCATTTTTAGTTTTTTTAAATACCAAGTTAATTAAAGACATATTATTTAACCTTCCCTAATCTTGCCTTTAAAATATCTCTATCTTTTTTTGCATCTCCACAAGAGTTTACTATAATAATTGTATCTTTGCTTAATGTGGGTGCAATTTTTATTGCCTCAGCAAATGCATGACTTGGCTCTAAACTTGGATTTATTTTTTCAAGTTTAGTAACAAGTTTATAAGCATTTAAAGCACCCTCGTCTGTTGCAGATGTATATCTTGCTCTTTTAGTATCTTTTAAAAAACAGTGAATAGGAGACACCCCTGGGTAATCCAAACCAGCAGAAATAGAAGCAGTGTCACTAATCTGCCCTTCATTATTTTGACACACATAAGCAGCAGCTCCGTGTAAAATTCCTATTTTTGCACCACTTGTTAAAGGTGCAGCGTGAAGTTTAGAGTTTTTTGGTCCACCAGCCTCAACACCAATAAATTCAATTTGTTTTTTATTATAATCCATAAATTCACTCCAAAAACCATAGGCAGAACTACCACCGCCAACACAATTAATAAGTTTAACTTTTTTTGGAATCTTTTTAAATTCAGATTGAATTTGAATTTTTAATTCTCTTGAAATTTGAGCTGTACTCCAACCACAAATTTTAACAAATATATTTGGACCAACTGTTGAGCCAACACACATATGAGTATTATCACAATTTGAAACCCAATATCTCATACATTCACTAACGGCATCAACAAGTGTTTGGCTTCCAGAGTAAACAGGAACAACTTCGGCACCATTTTTTTTCATTGCATCAACATTTGGTTTTTGTCTCTTTATGTCTTTTGCACCCATAAATATTTTACATTTAAGGCCAAATTTTTTAGCAGCCATACTCAGCATCTTGCCAGCATAACCAGCACCTGTATCACCTACTACATATTTTTTACCTGCTTTTTTAGCAATAAGGCAGTGAACAGTTGCATTATATATTTTATGGGCACCTCCGTTAGCCTCAGACACCATTTTAGCATATATTTGAGCACCTCTTAGGTGATTAGATAGATTTTGAAGTTTTATAAATGAGGTTGGTGAACCTATATAATTCTTAAAGTAGTAACCTCTTTCTTTGAGAAACTTTTTATCATATCGAAGCTTTTCAAAAAGTATTGTTAAATCTTCAATAGGTTTTTTTAAGGTCTCAGGGATAAAATTACCACCAAACTTACCACCCCAAAAACCACTTTTATTGTGTTGATCAATTAAAGGAATTTTCCTTTTAAGTTTCATCATTAATTTGTTTAACTTTATTTAAAAAAATATTTATTTTTGAAATATCTTTTAATCCAGAAGTTTCTAGACCTCCAGAAATATCTACAATGTCTGCTATTTCTTTATAATTTTGAATATTATCTTCTATCTGGATATTTCCTGCCAGCATTAATTCCTTATTTATTTTAAGATTCTTAATTAACATGTGATCAAAAGATATACTTTTTTCATAACCTTTACTGTCAAATAATACTATATCTGCAAGTTCAGAGTATTCTATATATTTCATAACATCACTTTGATCTTTGACAGTGATAGCAACTATAATTTTTTTATTATATTTTTCTATAATAGATTTAACTTCAGCTGGAGTACAATCATAAACTTGATAATAATCAAAAGGTAAATCTTTTATTTCCTCGAGGATATTTTCATCTGGCCGAACTAATACTGCAACATATTTTGAATTATTTTTATCTACCTTTAAAAGCTCTCTAAGTTTATTGTGTTCGACAAATCTTTTAGATTTTGAGTAGTTAACAATAAAGCCAATATACTGAGGTGGGTTAGGATGGTTTGCTAAATATCTTAATGTTTTAGGATCTGAGATTCCACAAATTTTTGACTTCATCTAATTTATTGATGATAGAATATTTTTTATGTTTTCTTTTGGATTACCTTTGGTAATAGGCCTTCCAATTATCAGGCAATCACTACCTTCTTTAATTGCTTCATTTGCAGTCATAGTTCTTTTTTGATCATCTTTTGCTTCTTCCATTCTAATTCCTGGGGTGAAACATTTCAGATTTGGAGCAATTTCTTTAATCATTTTAATTTCATGAGGGCTACAAATTACGCCAAAGAGATTTGATTCAATTGCTATTTTAATCAGCTTTTTAACTTGATCTTCGACTTTATTTTTAAAACCTAAGCTTTCTAAATCTTTATCATTAAAGCTTGTTAAAACAGAAACACCTAATAATTTTAAATTAATATTTTGTGCAGCTTGATTTGCAGCTTTAAGAGCATCTAATCCATTTAGAAGATGAACAGTTGCATAATCTATATTTAGACTTTTAAGGGATTTTACTGATTCAACTAATGTATTTTTAATATCAAAAAATTTTCCATCATAGAAAATAGGCTTCTTAAATTTTGAAAGTTGTCTTATTTCTTCAGGACTTCTTTGAGTAATATACTGTAATCCAATTTTAATTCCTGAAATTTCCTCATGAATTGGCTCTAATAATTCTAATATTTCTTTTTGGCTTGATACATCACAGGCTACGAAGATATTTTTATTCGTCATTGTTTAATTTTTTAAACATTTCCTTTGCCATTTTAAAGTGAATTGTTTTTTTTTCTGGTGTATTTACTTTTTCTCCTGTTTTAGGATTTCGCGATATTCTAGCTTTTTGAATGTTTGTTGAAAACATACCAAAACCTCTTAATTCAACTCGGTCTCCACGTTTAAGAGCATGTTTAATTTCATTTAGAGTAATTGATACAACTAGAGAAAGATCTTTTTTTAGAAAATTTGGATATGATTTTTTAAGTTGATTTAGGAGCTTTGATTTTACAATTGCCAATTTTTTATTCTTCTTTTTTTTTCTTTTTCTCTAAATCATCAGATAACGAGGAAAAAGGTAAATTTTTACCACTTGCTTCAGAACCGTAGGTATCTAATGCTACTTTTCTTTCAATTTCTTCAAGTAACTTAATACTTAAAGTAACCTTTCTTTTATCTAAATCTAACTCTTGAATTGCACAGTCAATTCTCTCACCACCCGTAAATCTTGTGGGTCTAGCATCAGCTGCATTAACGGCAATCTGTGATTTTTTAATAATAAAATCCATGTCACAACCCTCTGGTCTTACCATTAAACCTTTGTTATCAGATGATATTATTTTTACCGTAACTGTTTCCTTAACTTTTTTATCTTTAAACCAGTCAAAAGGGTCTGGTAGAGTTTGACGTAGTCCAACTCTGATTTTTTGTTCGCTAGATTTAATTTCTAATACTTTAACTTTTAATTTATCATCTGCTTTGTATTTGTTCAGCTCTTCTTCTGCATTATTTAGATAAGTAAGATCATTACAATGCAAAAAAGCATCAATATCAAAATCACCAATTTTTAAAAACATTGAATACTCATTTTTACTAGTAACAGTACCCTCAACTTCAGTACCTACTGGATGTTTTTTTTCAAATGATTCATAAGGGTTTTCAGTTGTTAATCGATGTGAAATTGCAATTCTTCTTTTTTCTTTATCTATCTCCGTTATTACACAATTAATTTCATCACCAACTGAAAATATTTTTTTTGCAGAAATATTTTTTTTATTCCAGCTTAGTTCACTAGAATGTAGCAAGGTTGATAGACCTGGTTCTAATTCACAGAATGCACCAAAGTCCATTATTTTAACAACTTTTACTTTGTAAATTTTATTCAATTCATAGTTAGTAATATGCTCAAAAGGATCAGGGGATAACTGCTTAACTGAACAGCCAACTTGTAACTTTTCATTGTCTACAGAGATTACTAAAAGATCGTGTTTTTCGCCTATATTAAAAACTTCATCAGGGTGATTGACTCTAGAATAAGAAATTTCTTGTAAATGAACTAATACATCAAGCTCACCGTTAACATTAAAGAAACATCCAAATGAACTATAACCTTTTACTTCAGCTCCTTTAATGATGTCACCAATTTTATATTTTTCTACAATTTTAATTTTATCTTCTTTTTTAAATGAAGAAATGATTTGTCTTCTTGATACGCAAGCATTTCCTCTAACTTTATCTAATTTAATTAAAGCAAATTTTTGAGGTTCATTCATTAGATGACTAATATCTTTCAGAGGTTTGTCACTTATTTGAGAACCAGGTAAAAACATTAAAGAACCAGTTTCTATATGCTCAACGATACAGCCTCCTTTACAACGAGATGTAATTTTACCATTAATAGGTTCGTTATCATCATAAGCCTTAACAAGCTTTTCCCACCCAGCAATTTTTTGAGCCTTAGAAGCAGAAACTAAAACTTCTCCATTTTTATCTTCTATTCTTTCAAGTAATACAGAAATTTTTTCTCCAATTACAATTTTATCTGCCATACCCATACTTTTTAATTCATTAACATCAAGCACAGGCTCACTTTTTAATCCTTCAATAAATAAAAATACAAACTTATCAGTTATCTTATTAATTTTACCTTCAATTATTTTTCCTTCTTCTATTTTTGTTTTTGAAAGTTGACTATTTAGAAGTTGTGCAAATTCTTTAGATGCAGAACTAGAGAGATCATTATAAATTTCCATTAAGCGTTTATTTTTTTATCCATAATTTTTTTTATTTTTAAAAAGCATGCTCTTTTAGTTAAATTTGTTGTATTAATCAAGATTGAATCTGAAGTTTTCTTTAAAGGTGATACTTTTCTATTATAATCACTTTTATCACGCCTTTTGATGCTTTTATGTACCTGATTCAGAGATATTTTTTTTTTAAGTGATTTTAACTCCTTATATCTCCTTAAGGCCCTAGTTTTAGAATTTGCAGTAATAAAAAATTTGAAATCAGCATCTGGTATTATTTTATATGTAATATCTCTTCCATCTAGGCAAGAGCCACTATACTTTTTGGGTGGATTGTAAGCACTTTTAATTTGGAATGCATGAACTAGTTTTCTTATTTTTACATTTTTTGCAATCATAGAAGCCAATTGCCCAACTTCGTCTGATAAAAGCTTCTTATTTTGTAAATCTTTAATTTTTAAAATTTTCATTTTTTCTTTAATAAATCTATAATTATATTTTAATGGGTTATTTATTTTAATATTAGCAATTAACCTATAAATTTTTCCGGTATCTAAATAAAATAAATTATAGTTTTTAGAAATTAATTTAGCTTGTGTTCCTGCTCCAGCAGCAGCAGGAGAGTCAATAGCTACCTTAATTTTATAGTTATGTTTATTTTTTTTCATTTAACTAAAATTTAATTTTTTATTCCTTTAATTATTTGCAAGAAAGATGGAAATGAAGTCTTAATTGAGTCTGAGTCATGTATTTCCCATTTTCCACCACAAGAAAGTGCCGCAATTGTGCTCATCATGAAGACTCTATGGTCTTTTAAATATTTTTTAATTTTAATTACTTTTTTTATTTCTAAATATGGGTTTCCATATATCTTAATAGATTGACCCGTTAACTTTGTTTTTATACCCATCATATTTAAAATTTTTGAACCCCATTCTAATCTTGGGCTTTCTTTTTGATTTAGTTCAGATAAATCCTTAAAGTAAGAAACTCCATTTGCTTTTGCAGCAATTAAAAAAATTAAAAGCATCTCATCAATTGCGGCACTATTAAATTTTGATGGACAATTTATTGGAGTTAGCTTGATTGCAGTTTTTACAAATATATCTGCTATAATTTCACCTTTATACCTCTTTTTATTTAATAGAATTATTTTTGCTCCCATTAAATTTAATATAGAAATTATTCCAGTTCTTGTTGGGTTAGCATTAATATTTTTAATTATTAATTCAGAGTTTTCAGTCAAGATTGTTAAAACTAGTAAAAAAGATGCAGAAGAAATATCTCCAGGAATTTTATAAGAAAAGGATTTGAATTGTTTTTGACCTGTTACTTCAATGTAGTCAAATTCCTTGGTTTTCTTTACCTTTATTGGTATTTTTAGATACTTATATAATAATTCAGTGTGGTCTCTTGAGGGTTTACACTTTAGCTTCGTGGTCCCTTTGGCTTGCATAGCAGCTAACATAACTGCAGATTTGCATTGAGCGCTCCCTTTAAGCTCCTCATAATTAATTGAGTTTAAAGAACCAGATCCTTTGATAAATATCGGTAAATTTCCTTTTTTATTTTCTTTAAAAGTAGCACCAAATTTTTTTAAAGGGGTGATTATTCTATTCATATCCCTTCTTTTTAATGACGCATCCCCAGTAATTTTGACAGTTTTTTTAGCCTTAACTAATGTTGCTGTGATTAATCTTGCAGCCGTACCTGAATTCCCAGCATCTAATGTTAAGTTATTTTTATAAGAATAACCATCTAATCCTTTTCCAAAAATCTCACAGTAATCATTTTTTAAATTTATCTTAATGCCAAGTTTTTTTAGGCAGCCCAGTGTATTTAAGACATCTTCAGATCTTAATAGGTTATATCCTTTTGATTTACCTATAGCCAAAGACGCCATTATTGCCCACCTGATTGATAAGCTTTTATCTCCCGTTACTTCAATTTTCTTTTTAAAACTTTTAATCTTATTATTTATATAAATGATTTTATTCATTAACTAGATTAATTAAATTTGAAATTTTTTCCAAAATAAAATCTGTGAGCATTTTCATCATTAATTAACTGAGAGGGACTTCCAGAAGCTATGATCTTTGAATTTGATAAAATTACTGCTTGGTCACATACTGCCAGAAGATCTCTAGCCTGGTGATCAGTGATAATTATAGTTAGATTAAGTTCAGCCTGAAGTGTTACTATTATATTTTGTAAAATTTGAATTGTTTGTGGATCAAGAGCAGCTAATGGTTCATCCATTAATAGTATTTCAGGATCACCAACTAATCCCATTGCTATCACCAGTCTACGCTTCAAGCCACCAGAAAGATGTTTTGCTTCTATTTTTCTTACAGCGTCTAATTCAAATTTTGAAATCATGTATTCAATTCTTGCTTCTCTTATTTTTTTATCCTTAATAATTACCTCACAAACAGCTTTTAAGTTTTCCTCTATGCTCAGTGATGAAAAAACACCTCCAAATTGAGGTATGATTGAAATTTTAAATTCCCTTGCTCTTTGGTAGATGGGATAATTTGTTATATCTACGCCCTTAATTTTCACTGAACCATAGTTAGGTTTGAGTAAACCTGAAATTATATTCATGATTGTTGATTTTCCAGCTCCATTTGGTCCTAGTAGTCCCAGAACTTGTCCCTTAGGTATGTTTAAAGAAATATTATCTAATATTTGATGATTTTTATTAAATGCAATTGAAATATTATTTAGTGAGACTATTGGAGTTTTATCTTTGAACGATGTAATTCTAAATTTTTTTACGATGGCCATTTAATTTTTTCCAAAAATTTGAATTTTTTTTTCATTATTGTTCATAAAAATTTTAGAGTTTTTTGTAACTAAATCAATAACTATTGCATCAGCAAATAGTTCAGAATTTAAATTTTTATATTTTACTTGTTTTTTTATAGTAATTAAATTTTCATCCAATAGCAAATCAAGACTCTCTGAATTAATTTGATGATCTAAATAGTTTAATTTAACATTGTTTATAAAATTTGTTTCAAATGTTGTGTTATTAAAATTTGCGTAATTAGAAACAATTGTTAAAAAGTTTTCATTCTCTAAATAGATTGTAGCTTTAACATTGGTCATATAAATTATATCTGACCCAAAACTTTTAATTTCCCCTTTATCAGCTATTATTTTATAAGAATTACCCTCATTATCAAAATTTTCATACGATACATTTCTTAAAATATTTGAATCTGCATTCTTTACAGCCATACTATTTTCATTTTCTATGCTAGATAAAGTTTGATCAATTTTTTCAAGAGGGTCTGATGTTTCATTCTTATAAAAATAAAAATAAAAAGTTAATGTAGAAAGAACGACTATTAATAAAAGCAATAAAAATTGAATAAATGTTCTTATTTTCATTTATCCTATATTGGCCGCAAGAATATTATGAATATGAAGTATACCAATAGTTTTTTTATTATTTTTTTTATTGTGTACACATAAACTGGTAATTTTTTTATCGTTCATTAAAGCCAAAGCTTTTACGGCAAGAGTATCTTCTTCTACACTAAGAGGATTTTTAGTCATAACATTTTTTATAGCTAGTTTTTCTATATCTTTATTTTTTTTTATTGCCCTTTTAATATCCCCATCAACTATTATTCCTGAAGTAAAACCCTTTTTATTTTTAATAACAAGTAAACCTAATTTTTTTTCTGATATAATTTTTAAGGCAAGGTTCATTTTTATATTCTCATTAACAAAGGGTATTTTTTTTCCTCTAATCATCAAATCACCAGCAGTTTTTAGTTTAGCACCAAGACTTCCAGCCGGATGAAATCTTTTAAAATCTAATTTGCCAAAATTTTTATATTCCATTAATACAATTGCCAGGGCATCACCAAGTGCTAATTGAGATGTTGTAGACGAAGTGGGAACTATTCCGTATCCTGCCTCTTCTACCTCAGGAATAAATAACTTAATATCTGAGGCTTTATAAAGAGCAGAGTTTTTTTTTGAAACAATTCCAATTAAGGGAATACGGTTTCTATTGGCGTGTTGAATAATATTTTTTAATTCTAGAGTTTCTCCCGAATAACTAATCAAAATTAGAACATCTTTTTTTGTAATACTTCCTAGGTCACCATGAGAACAATCACCAGCCGATAAAGCAAAAGAGGGCGTTCCTGTTGAAGCCATTGTGCTACTAATTTTAGAAGCTATACGAAAACTTTTTCCCACACCACATAAAATAACTTTTGATTGGCATTTAGAAAGGGTTTCAACTGCTTTTGTAAAAGAATTATTAATCGAACCTTTTAATTTTTTTAAAGCTTTTATTTCAAGTTCGATTATATTTTTAGCAATTATTTTGTAATTTTTTTTTTTCATTTAGTGAGACCATACATCGTCTTTAAAATCAGCTAAATCTAAATTTACCCTAGTTTCTAAAAATTTTAAGCAATCTTTATATAAATCAGACCTATTTTCTCTTATAAGAATTTTATTAAGTTCTTCATGAATTTTATGAAGATAGATAACATCATTTGCACAATATTTTATCTGTGCTGGAGTTAGCTCACCTCCAAAGTCTGAACTTTGAAATTGCTTACTGACATCAATATTAATAAATTCTTTAATCAAAGTTTTAAGAGAATGACTATCTGAATAAGACCTTGCTAACTTTGAGGCAATCTTAGTATCTAAAATATTTTTAGTTTCTGTCTTTAAATAATATTTGATGTGAGCCATATCAGCTCTACCATAATGAAATATTTTTGTAATTGATTCATCTGAAAGGATTTTATTCAAGTTTGGGGCTTTATAATTTGATCTATCTAGCTGAACAATATGAGCATCTGAATTTCCACTTGATATTTGGATAAGACATAAAGGATCACGTTTGATACTAAGCCCCATGAACTCCCCATCTACCGCAATAATATTGCCTAAATTCAAATCTTCTGGTAGATCATCTTTGTGAAGTTTAATATCAATATTCATTTTTAATTATATATATATGAAAGCAAAAAATTGTCTAATTTTTGGTGGTAGCGGTCAAATAGGCCGTCATTTAATCAGAAAGCTTACAAAAAATAATTATAAAGTTACTGTTGTCACTAGAAACCTTCATCAAAAGGGATATGTGATAAAAACACAAGCTAATGCAGGTTATATAGACATTGTTGAGACTAATATTTTTGATGAGATAAAAATTAGAAAACTTTTTACTCAAACTGATATTTGCATCAATTTAATTGGTATTTTGTATGAAAGTGGCAAAGGAAATAGTTTTAAGAATATTCATTCTATTTTTCCATCTATTCTAGCTAAACTTTGTAAGGAATATAAAGTTGAGCAGTTTATTCATTTATCTGCATTAGGTATAAACAATGCAACAGATTCAGAGTATGCAAAAAGTAAATTAGAAGGTGAATCTAATATTCAGAAAAATTTTCCTTTAGTTACAATATTGAGGCCATCTGTAGTTTACTCAATAGATGATAATTTTACTACAAATTTTATGACTTTGTTAAGTAGACTTCCATTCTTTCCACTTTACTATAATGGAGCTACTAAATTTACTCCCATTCATTGTTCTGATTTAACTGACATTATTTATCATGTTATCTCAAAAAAAAAATATTCCAAAATTATTGAGTGTGTGGGGCCCGATGTTATTTCTTTAAAAGAAATTTTAAAAAAACTATTAAAGCTAATTAATAAAAAAAGATTATTAATTCCCCTTCCATTTTTTGCTGCAAGTATATCGGCAAAATTATTTCAATTATTTCCAAAGCCATTGTTAACAGTAGATCAGTTGAGACTTTTAAAATATGATAATGTTTCTTCAAATAAATATGAAACCAATTTTGATATAGGAGTTCCAAGCACAAGAATGTTTGATCAGGAAGTTGAAAAGTATTGTTATATGTGGAGAGAAGGTGGTAAATTCTCTACAAAAAAATATATTCCTACTAACCCTTAATAGAATTTTTTAAATACCAATTAATATTTATTAAGCAGTGCTAACTTTTTTATCAATATACTGAGGCACTTCTTCGTCTTTATCTGTGCTAGGCTCTTCTTTTCTTCCTTTTGGCTGATAGGCATATAATAGGTGAAGTTTACAATATGAAAAATCCTTCAAAGAAGATCTTCCACAAAAATAAAAAGACTTTTCTTCTGGATGTCCAACAGGCCACTTGCAAGAACTTTCATCAAGCTCTTCTAATTTTTTAGGATTTTCTGGTTCAAAGTCCTTTTCAATAATTAAAGACTTAAACTTACTTTTTCTTCCCTGACTTTGCTTAGCACTATATTCTTCTGATTTTTGACTAAAATTTTGCCTTGTTGAGACATTTTTAGCTTTAATTTTTGATGAGAGGTTTAATCTATGAGCCTTACCAATAACGGCATTTCTGCTAATACCACCAATTATTTCCGCAATTTGGCTTGCCGTATCTCCTTTACCCCAAAGTTCTTTTAATTTATTAATTTTTTCTTCGTTCCAGCTCATAATCTATATTTAGTATGTTAATTAATTTTAATAACTATATACAGATCACACGAGATAAAAAAAAAAACAATAGATATTTTTGTTTTGTACACAAATTTTTCAAAATTTATATATGATTACTTATGGTTGAATTGAATACGAAATATCAAATAAGTGTGAAAAAATTTGGCTTTATAAACTGGGTTGGTTTTAAAAGTTTATGGCTTAAGGAATGCAATAGATTCATAGTAGTTTGGCAACAAACGTTACTATCTCCACTTGTATCAAGTTTATTATTTTTATCAGTACTATCTTTGGCTTTAGGGAATAATAGAGGAGATGTTCTTGGTTATCCTTTTATAAGTTTTTTAGCACCAGGTTTAATTGCGATGAGTATTTTAACACAATCATTTAGTCATTCAGTATCTTCATTAATGATTGGTAAAATTCAAGGAAATATTGTTGATATGTTATATGCACCTTTGTCAGCTCTAGAAGTTTCAATGGCAATAATATTAGCAGCTCTTACAAGAAGTTTTTTAATAGCCATAATTTCAATAGGTGTGTTCTCTTTAATTGTAGAGATGCCAATAAATAACATTTTATTCATTTTTATTTTTGGTTTTTTAAGTGCTTTTATACTGGGGAGCTTAGGTTTTATTACTGGTCTTTGGGCTGAAAAATTTGATCATACTGCAACTGTCACCAACTTTGTTATTACCCCATTAAGTTTTTTATCTGGTGTATTTTATTCTATAGATAAACTTCCTAAATTTTTTCAAACTATTAGTCATATTAACCCATTCTTTTATATGATTGATGGATTTAGATATGGTTTTTTAGGAAAGTCGGATGGGTCAATAAGTGTGGGATTAATTTATTTAATAATTTTAAGTATAGTAATGTGGTATGTAGCTTTTTTTCTTTACAAGAAAGGTTATAAAATTAAATCTTAGAATATGAGTGCTTTAGCAAAGAATTATAATAGAAGAAAAATTTCATTTAAAAGTGGAAAAGGAAGTTTTTTATATTCAGTAAAAGGTAAAAAATATTTAGATTTTGTTCAAGGGATTGCAGTTAACTCTTTAGGACACGCCAATCCATATTTAATAAAAGCAATTAATAACCAGTCAAAAAAACTTTGGCATGTATCTAATGCATTTATAATTCCAGAAGGTGAAAGGTTAGCTACAAGATTAGCTAAAAAAACTTTTGCTGATTTCATTATTTTTCAAAATAGTGGAGCAGAAGCAACAGAAGCAGCAATTAAAGTTGCAAGAAGATATTTTTATTCAATAGGACAGCCAAAAAAAAATAGAATTCTTTGTGTTAAAAATTCATTTCATGGAAGAACATTGGCCACAATTTATGCTAGCGGATCAAAAAAAATGACAGAAGGGTTTGGACCTAAAGTTGATGGGTTTGACCATTTTGAATTTGGAGACCATAAATCATTAAAGAAATCTATAACAAGTAGAACAGCTGCTATTATGCTTGAAACTGTTATGGGCGAAGGTGGGATTAAGGTTATTCCAGATTGGTGTTTAAAAGAATTAAGAAAAATTTGTAATAAGAAAAAAATTTTATTAATTTTGGACGAAGTTCAGTGTGGAATAGGTAGATCTGGAAATTTTTTTGCTTTTGAAAGCTCAAAAGTTAAACCTGATATTGTTCCAATTGCAAAAGGTATAGGAGGAGGCTTCCCTTTAGGTGCTGTTTTAATGAATAAAAAAGTAGCTTCAGGTATGACAGCAGGAACGCATGGCTCAACATTTGGTGGAAATCCGTTAGCAATGTCAGTTGGAAATGCAGTGATGGATCAAATATTTAAAAAGGGATTTTTAAAAAATGTAAAAAATATTTCTAAATATTTTCATTTAGAGCTAAATAAAATAAAAAAAGAATTTCCAAAAATTATTAAGGAAGTAAGAGGAGTTGGTTTATTAATAGGTTTGCAATTACATAAAGATCAATCAAAATTTGTTCAACAATTAATGGACAATAACTTACTAACTATTAGAGCAGCTGAAAATGTAATTAGAATATTGCCACCTTTAACAGTTAAAAAAAAAGAAATTGATTTAGCAATTAAAATAATCAAAAAAGTTTGTACTAACTATAAATAGCATGAGACATTTTATAAATCTTAAAGATATACCCACTAATGATCTTAGAAAAATAATTTTAGATGCAAAAAAAAGAAAACAAAAAAGAAAAAATCTTAATACTTTAGATGTAGATAAAGATAGACCACTAAAAGGAAAATTGCTTATTCAAATGTTTGAGAAATCAAGCTTGAGAACAAGACTTAGTTTTTATTTAGCGATTAAGCAATTAGGAGGAGGCGCTTTAACTCTTAGACCTGATGAATTACATTTAGCTAAAGGTGGAGAAAGTTTGGCTGATACGGCAAAAGTATTATCAACTTATGGCAATGGCTTTATGTTGAGAACAGACAGCGATAAAAAATTAGAAGAATTTAGCAAGCATATGACCATACCAATTATTAATGGTTTAAGCCCTTCATCGCATCCAACACAAGTCTTGTCCGATGTTTTTACCGTTGAAGAAATTAAAAAAAAACCTATTTCAAAACTAAATATTTGTTGGATAGGGGACTCCAACAATGTTCTAAATAGCTTAATTGCAGCATCTGTTAAATTTTCATTTAATCTAAATATTGGCTGCCCAAAAAATTATGAACCAAAAAAATTTGTAAAAGATTGGGTTAGAAAAAACAAAAGAAAAATAAATATATTTAATGATGCAAAAAAAGCTGTAAAAAATGTGGATGTTATATTTTCTGATAAGGTTGTTTCTTTAAATGATAAAGTAAATAAATCAAAAAAAATAAGAGATTTTAAAAATTTTAAGATTAATTCTAAATTAATGAGTTTAGCAAAAAAAGATGCAATTTTTTTACACTGCCTTCCAAGAGGCCCAGAGGTTTCTAGTGAAGTTTTTTTAGGTAAACAATCAAAAGTATGGCAACAAGCTCTTAATAGAGTGTATGTTCAAAAATCTATATTGTTGTATTGTTTAGGAAAAATTTAATCAGTGAACAAAACAAAAAAACTAGAAAAAGATTTATTTAAGCATTGGGAAAAAAATCTTAAAAAATATGAAGTAGAATTCCCATCTGGGAATAATCTATTAAAACTTCTTTGTTTATTTGATAATTATCCAAATAAAATTTCTCAAGAAAAAATAGTGAATTGGTTCCAGAAAAATACAAGTGCAAAATATGATCTACAAGCAAGACATTTAGCTAGAGTACAAGGGTGGGATGTTAGATCTGGTAATAAAAGATTTACTGTAGGTGTCATAGATAACAAATTATTATATAATGAATTACGGCTACATAGCTTAAGCAAACCAAATCCTATTTGGTTAAAAGAGAAGCAAAATAAAAAGAGATTAAAAACTTTAAAAGGTGCTGATTGGTATGAAATATTAAATATATTCAGTGAAAGAGGTTGTGCTGTATGTGGAAGATTTTTTAAAAATTATGATCAAGGGCATATTCTTCGGTCAAAATCTCATGAAAAAGGCAATATAGTTCCAATGTGTACTCCATGCAATAATTGGGGACAAGAATTTGATTTTAAGGAATCTGATGGTCTTGTTTATAGACCGATAATAAAAAGATAATCAATCTATGTTTAATTTAATAGATCTTTTTTCTGGAGTAGGTGGTTTAGCTCAAGGTTTTAAGGAAACAAAAAAATTTAATACTTTATTAGCGAATGATGTTGATAAAGATATGTGTGAGGCTTTTAAGCTTAACTTTCCTAAAACAGAAGTAATTTGTGATAATATTGCAAATATACCATTCAAAAAGATTATTAAAAAAAAAGTGGATGTAATAATTGGTGGACCTCCTTGTCAGGCTTATTCTACATCTGGAAAAAGATTGTTAGATGATAAGAGAGCTTATTTATATCACGAATACTATAGATCACTTAAAGAGTTGAAGCCTTCAATTTTTCTATATGAAAATGTAAGAGGATTGCTGTCAATGAATAATGGAAAATTATTTATTGAACTAAAAAATTTATTTTCTTCACTAGGATATAAGGTAAGCGCTCAAGTATTAAATGCTGCAGATTATGGTGTTCCTCAAGTTAGACAAAGAGTTATTATTGTTGGAACTTTAGGAGATCATAAATTTGAATATCCTGAACCAACACATATAAAAAAACATCTTACTTTAGAGGACGCAATTAGTGATTTATCATTTCTAAAAAATGGAGAAAAAACTAAAAAATATTCAACTAAACCAAAAAATGAATATCAAAAAAAATTAAGATCTTCTTTAAAGGAAGTTGAGGATCATAAGGCGCCTAACCATGGAGTAAATTTAATGAAGGTAATAAAAAAAGTTCCTGAGGGAGGTACTCTAAAGGATATACCTGAAAAATTTAGACCAAAATCTGGATTTTTAAATAGTTATGGAAGATTGATTTGGAAAAAGCCATCAATGACTATTACCAGAAATTTTGGTACACCTAGTTCAGCCAGATGCATTCATCCAAAATGTGATAGGGCTTTAACCACCAGAGAGGGAGCAAGAATTCAATCCTTTAAAGATGATTTTAAATTTTATGGCTCTATTTCAAAGAAAAATTTACAAATAGGAAACTCTGTTCCACCAATTTTATCAAAAGCAATAGCTGAAAGTATAATAAAATTTTTAAAGTAATTCTAAGGTAATTGTATTGGACTATCGCTATTTTGATTTAAGTATTTAATTATTGAGGCTCTATCTTTTTCTTTTCTTAAACCAGCGTAAGACATTTTAGTTCCTTTTAAATAAGATGCAGGTTTTTTTAAGAATCCATTTAATTCTTCAAAAGTCCATTCTTTGCCATATGAGGCTAAAGCTTTAGAGTATTTGTAATCATCAACACCACCAAC
>Ga0209709_10002259_pt1 | contig 17007 bp, 16 predicted proteins | sample ArcticOcean_MG_C_2_FD_187435 | JGI IMG/M metagenome (GOLD analysis project Ga0209709, IMG submission 187435) | Marine microbial communities from western Arctic Ocean - ArcticOcean_MG_CB4_136 (SPAdes) (version 2) | ecosystem: Environmental > Aquatic > Marine > Oceanic | place: Arctic Ocean... | reverse complement strand
CCCCTTATAAGGCAACCAAAAAAGATATCTCATCTTCATCAGAAATATTTATTGAAGATAATGAAAATTTTGTTGTAATTAATAAACCTGCTGGTGTAGCTGTTCAATCAGGAACAAAGTCAAAAAGAAATATTTTGGATATTCTAAAATCTACAGACGAGTTTTCTAATTACAAGCCATATACAGTACATAGAATCGACAAAGAAACTACAGGATTACTTATAGTTGCAAAAAATAGAAAATATGCTCAATTATTTACTTCTCTATTTAGAATTAGAAAAATTCACAAAGTTTATTTAGCAATAGTTTTGGGAAGTTTTTTAAAAAAAAGTGGAACTATTAAAGATGATTTATTTCATTATGAAGGAAAAATTAAAGTTACAACAAAGGCAATAACACACTTTACTGTAATAGATTCTTCAAGTAATTATTCATTGATAAAACTTAGTCCTGAGACTGGTAGAAAACACCAACTTCGTAAACATTTATTAATGCATGGTAATCCCATACTAGGTGACACCAAATATAGAATAACTAATAAACATAAATCGCAAAATGCTAAACTTATGTTACATGCTTATAAAATTAATTTTTCTATAAATAATTTAAAATATAACTTTACTGCTGAACTTCCCGATGTATTTAAACAATTTATCAAAGAAAAATATCTAAAAATTTCTTAATAATTATTGTATTAATATTTTTAAAATCTTTAATTCCAACGCTTTTTAATGATGTAATTTTCTTATTATTCAATCCACATGGCACAATTGATTTATATTTTGATAAGTCATTAGATATATTTAATGCAAACCCATGATATGCTACCCATTTTTTAACTTTAATTCCAATTGCTGCTATTTTATAATTTTCTTTATTTATATTTACCCAAATACCTATATTTTTTCTATCTGCATGTGATATTACATTATATTCTTTGAGAATGTTAATAATGCAATTTTCTATATTATTTATTAATTTTCGAATATTTCGACTTCTCTTATTTAAATCTAGAACAAAGTAAATTACCTTTTGACCTTTTCCATGGTATGTATGCTTACCACCTCTATTTGTTTTTATAACATTAATTTTTTTATCAATTACATCTTCATTCTTAGAGCTAGATCCTGCTGTATAAACATTTTTATGTTCCAGTATCCACAGTAATTCTTTTCTTCTACCACTAAAAACATCTATTACTCGCTGTTCGAGTATTTGCATTGATTTACTATAATCAACCGGTTTTGTACTGTTTTTAACTTCTATATTCATTTAAGTTGTGGTTTTAAAAAAAATAAACTATTAGTCTCATCAATAAAACAATTATTTATATGACTTTAACAAAAGAAATCACAGATAAAAAAGTAAATTTTGACTTTAATAAAGAGCTTATTAATATTTTTAATACTAAAATTAAAGACAATGACACAGATTTTCTAAAAAAAAATTTAAAAGAATTGCATCCAGCAGACTCAGCTGATATTATTGAAAATCTCACATCAGAAAATAGATCAAAACTTATTGAATTAGAAGGATTTAATTTAGACCCTGAAATCTTTATCGAATTAAACGAATCTATTCAAACAGATATTTTTATTATTTTATCTGTAGATTCTATTGTCAATATTTTAAAAAGATTAGAATCTGATAATGCCCTTAAAATTCTGGAAAATTTAGATGAAAACAAAAAAAATACTGTTTTGCTTCAACTCCCCCCTAAAGATAGATTTTTATTACAAGAAGGTCTTAGCTATCCACCTGATAGTGCTGCACGTATCATGCAGAGAGAATTTGCTGCTATTCCAAATAATTGGTCAGTAGGACAAACCATTGACTATTTAAGAGAAAACAAAGATCTCCCTGAGGAATTTTTAGAAATATTTATTATAGATAGTAATTTTAAACCAATTGGTACAGTCCAATCTTCTAAAGTGCTAAGAACCTCAAGAGAATCTAAAATGGAATCTATTATGAATGTAACACAAGTTCTAATTCCAGTTAATATGGATAAAGAGGAGGTTGGACATACTTTTGAAAATTATAATCTCGTCTCAGCTGGTGTTGTCGATAAAAACAATAAATTAGTTGGTATGATTACAGGTGATGATGTTTTCACAGTATTAAAAGAAGAAGCAGAAGAAGATGTTTTAAGACTTGCGGGTGTTGGAAATGAAGAAATTACAGATAGTATTTTTCAAAAAACAAAAAGAAGATTTAATTGGCTTTTATTAAATTTATTTACAGCTTTACTTGCTACATGGGTAATTAGTAAATTTGGTGCATCTATCGAGCAAATGGTAGCGCTTGCTTTTTTAATGCCCATAGTTGCTTCTATGGGTGGTAATGCAGGTATGCAAACTTTAGCAGTTACAATTAGATCTTTAGCTACCAAAGAGTTGTCATCTGGCAATTTTACTAATGTAGTTACAAAAGAATTTTTTATTGGAATATTAAATGGAATAATTTTTGCAATAATTACATCAGCAATTGTTCAGCTTTGGTTTAGAGAAATTAATCTATCTATTTTAATTGGAGCTTCAATGGTTTTAAACATGATTGCAGCAGGATTATTTGGTATATTAGTACCAGTTTCACTAAAAAAATTTAATATAGACCCAGCAATTGCATCAAGTGTTTTTGTCACAACAATAACAGATGTATTAGGTTTTTTGACTTTCTTGGGTCTTGGTTCATTTTTTTTCTATGGCTAAATGTTATCTATCAATCTAACATTTCCTAAATAATATGCTATAAATAATCTATATTCCTTTTTATTTGAATTTTCATCTAATAGCTTTTTTACATTTAGTAATTCAATATAATCAATTTTATTAGCACCAAGTTTTATAATTTTCTTTTTAATATATTTTAAATGGGTTTTTTTTCCATTATTAAAAAATAATTTATTTTTTAATATAAAATCATATATACTAGAACCAATTAACCGTTGCTTTGAAGTTAAATTTAAATTTCTTGATGAAAGAGCAAGCCCATCTTTTTCCCTTATTGTTTTACAATTAATAATCTTTAAATTTTTGTATCTATTTTTAAAAAATCTTTTAATTATTACTAGTTGTTGCATATCCTTTTCACCAAAAAAAACCTTTTTTGGTTTTATTATTTTAACAAAATTATTTACCACATCAACAACAGCTTCGAAGTGTCCTGGACGAAACTGTCCACATAGTTTATTTTTAAAAGAACTTATTTTTATATTAATATTATGCCCATTTGGATAAACTTCTTTAGCTTTCGGCATATAAAGATAATCTACCTTTAGTTTTTTTAATTTTTTAATATCTTTTTTTAGAAATTTTGGATATTTTTTAAAGTCTTCTTTATTGTTAAACTGAGGTTTATTTACAAATATTGATACTATTGTTTTTTTACATAATTCATTAGATCTACTTATTAATGACAAATGTCCTGCATGAATAGCACCCATAGTAGGTACAAATCCTAAATTTCTTTCATTATTTATTAATTTACTTAGTTTATTTTTATCTAAAATTATTTTCATTTGTAAAATTCTAGTATTATATGTAAAAGAAACAAATGATTAAACAGGCTATTATACCATTAGCAGGTCTAGGAACACGACTATTACCTTTAACAAGTGTGATCCCAAAAGAATTATTACCAATAAATGGAAAACCAGGATTTGAGTATATTTTAGACGAATGTATTGAAGCTGGTATTAATGATATTATTTTTATTATTTCTAAAAAAAAAGAAATAATTAAAAAGTATTTTTATAATGATGCTTTTTATAAAAAAATAATTAAAAAAAAGAAGAATAACAAAGATCTTATATCTAAGTATAATAAAATAAAAAAATTAAAAAAAATGATTAAATTTGTATATCAGAATAATCCAAAAGGAACAGGTGATGCTATTCTAAGGTGCAAAAAATATATAAAAGGTAATTTTTTTTTATTACTTTTGCCTGATGATCTTATAATAAAAAAAAATTGTTCTACCGAAATGATAAAGCTCCATAAAAAAACTTTGTCATCAATAATTGCAACAAAAACAGTAAATAAAAAAGATGTTTCAAGATGGGGCATACTTACACCTAAAAAAAGAAAAAAAAATACTTTTCAAATTTCAGATGTTATTGAAAAACCAAGTATTAATTATTCACCATCAAATTTTGCCATAATAGGTAGATACATTTTACCAAAAAATATATTTAAAGAGTTAAAAAAATTAAATCCAGGAAAAAATAATGAGCTACATATTACTGATGCCATTAGAAATTTAATTAAAAACGGCGAACCATTTCATGCAAATATTTTTAAAGGTAAATATTTAGATTGCGGTACAATGAAAGGTTATATCAACTCTTCTTTAGAAATAGCTAAATAGTATATGAAACTTTGTATGATAGGAGCTGGTTATGTAGGTTTAGTTACAGGAACTTGTTTTGCAGACTTAGGCAACAAAGTTTATTGTGTAGATAATGATATTGATAAAATCAGAAAACTTAATTCTTTAAAATCAATTATTTTTGAACCTGGTTTGGAAGAATTGATTAAAAAAAATTACAATTCTGGAAGATTAATTTTTACAACTAATATTTCAGAAGCCCTCAAAAAATCTGATATCATTTTTATTTGTGTTGGTACACCAAATATAAAAAATTCTCTATCGGTTAATTTAAATTACATATTTGATGCGGTGAGAGACATAGCCAAAAACTCTAAAATAAAAAAAATCATAGTTACAAAATCTACTGTTCCTGTCGGCACAGGTGATGAAATTGAAAAAATTTTAAAAAAACATAATAAAAAAAATTATGATGTAATATCAAATCCTGAATTTTTAAGAGAAGGTGAGGCTATAAGTGATTTTAGATTTCCAGATAGAATTATTATTGGATCAAATAACAAAAAAGTATTTAAAATTATGAAAAATCTTTATCAACCACTAATTAATAAAGGTGCAAAATTTTTTCACACAACAAGAAGAAGTGCTGAATTAATTAAGTATGCATCTAATGCATTTCTTGCTACTAAAATTACTTTTATCAATGAACTGTCAAATTTATGTGAAAAATCAGGTATTAATATTGAAGATATATCGTTAGGTATGGGTAGTGATTTGAGGATTGGAAGCAGATTCCTTAGAGCTGGACCAGCTTTCGGTGGCTCTTGTTTTCCAAAGGATACCAAAGGTCTAATTTCAACTGGAGATATGTTTAATATTGATCTCTCTATTGTTAAATCTGTTATAAAATCAAATGAAAATAGGAAGTCATTACACACCAAGAGAATAGATAGTATTATTGGAAAAAAATATAAAAAGAAAAAAATTGCTTTTCTTGGGGTTACTTTTAAACCAAATACTGATGATATGAGAGATTCAACAAGTCTTAGCATGATACCTTATGTATCTAAAAAAGGTGCATCAATATTTTATTACGACCCTACCGGAGAAAAAAAAGAATTTAAGAAAGTTAAAAATTGTAATTATGTAAATAATATTAAAGATGCCTGTAAAAATGCAGATTTAATTATATTACATACTGAATGGGATGAATTTAAATCCTTAGATTTTAAAAAATTAACAAATAAAAAGGAATTTAAAGTTTATGATTTAAGAAATCTTTATGATTTTAATGAGATGTTAAGAAAGAAAATAAAATATCATTCTATAGGTAGACCAAGTATTAATTAAATCTCAAATATAGCGTCAATTTCTACAGCGGCACCTAAGGGCAATGAGCTGGTGCTCACAGCAGCACGAGTATGCTTACCTTTATCACCAAAAACTTTTGATAAAATTTCTGAAGCTGGATTTATAACTTTTGGTTGATCTGTAAAATTATCAACTGAATTTACAAAACCAGTAATTTTTATACAATTTTTTACCTTATTTAAATCTCCACCTAGCGCTTTTTTTACTTGTGCTAATATATTTATAACACATAATCTAGATGCTTTTTGTCCGTCTTCTAAATCTAAATCTTTACCTAATTTCCCTTTTATCATTTTGCCATCTATATCGATAGGAAGTTGTCCTGATATGTATAGCAAATTATGTACAATTTTAAAAGCTACGTATGCTCCTACTGGATCAGGAGCATCTGGTATAGTTATATTTAGATTTTTAAGATTCTCAGAAACCACTAATTTTTTTTCTTCATCCAGTTTGGTCTTTTAAAAAGTTTGCTCATTATCCCAGTTTTTTCTTCTGTTGTACTGGATTCATCTTGTGTAGATATTTCGCTTTGAGATGATCCACTAGATCCTCCCATCGCTTTGCAAGCAAGTTTTTTAACTATATTTTGTTTAATCGTATTACAATCTTCTTCAAAAGCGTAAGATGTTGTATTAAATATATTTAACATTAATATTATTGATATAATTTTTATAACTTTCATTTTTTTTTCCTTTTTTTCTTATTAATATCATATTCTTTTCTTTTTTCAATTAATATTAAAGCATCATCCATCGAAAGTTCGTTAGGGTCTTTTTCTTCAGGAATTGTAGCATTTAAGGATTTATACTTAACATATGGACCATATTGGCCTTTCATTATTCTAACTGGTTTTTTATCTACTGGATGCTCACCAAGATCTTTAATTATAGAAGAAGACATTCTTCCAGGTTTTGCTTCAGCGATAAGTGTAACCGCTCTGTTTAGACCTATTGAAAATAATTCTTCAACATTTTCTAATCTTGCAGATTTATTTTCACATTTTAAATATGGACCGAATCTTCCTGAATTAAGAAATATTTCTTTTTGGTTATCTGGGTTAACCCCAAGACTTTTAGGTAAAGAACATAAGAACTTTGCTTTATCTAGATCTATTGAATTAAAATCAATACCTTTTGGAATAGAAACATTCTTAAGATTATTAATTTTCTCTTTTTTCTCTTTTTTCTTTTTTTTCTTTTTTTTGTTACTTGGATTTTCAACTATTATTTCAGGTATAACTTCATATTGTACATAAGGTCCAAATCTTCCAATCTTTAAATACATATCGTTACCATTTTCATGTTTGCCAACAAGTTTTGGTTCAGCTAATTGTGATTGTTGAGCAGCTTTTGCTTTAGATAATGGTCTAGTAAATTTACACTCAGGATAATTTGAACATCCAATAAAAGCACCACCTCTAAAACTATTTTTTAAGCTTAAAGAACCTTCACATAATTGACATTTTCTATTAATATTACCATTTTTATCTCTTTCAAAAATAAGACTTCCCAAACTATCGTTTAATAAATCTAAAACTTCTCTTGTTCTTTTCTCCTTAACTTCAGAAACATTTTTATTAAAATCTTTCCAAAAATTTTCTAAAACATTTACCCAACTTTCTTTGCCAGAAGTAATATCATCAAGTTGGCTTTCTAATGCTGCAGTAAAATTATAATCAACATATTTTGAAAATAATTTTTCTAAAAAAGCTGTTATTAGTTTTCCTCTATCTGTGGGATGAAATCTTTTGTTTATAGATTCAACGTATCCTCTAGTGGAAATAACAGTAATAATACTAGCGTATGTTGATGGTCGACCAATACCTAGCTCTTCAAGTTTTTTTACAAGACTTGCTTCAGAATATCTAGGTGGAGGTTGAGTAAAATGCTGTTCATCCAAAACAGATTCTACGGAAACTGAACCCTTTGACATTTCTGGAAGTATATTTTCATCATCTTCTTTTTTTTGATCTTTAAATATTTTTAAAAAACCATCAAATTTAAGTACAGAACCACTCGCTTTACAAATGGTATTATTATTTTCTGATGTAACTGTAATTGTATTTCTATCAAATTTTGCAGATTGCATTTGAGAGGAGAGGGCTCTACGCCAAATTAAATCATAAAGTTTATTTTGGTCTGAGCTTAGATATTTCTTAACTTTTTCTGGTGATCTTATTATATCTGTTGGTCTTATTGCCTCATGTGCTTCTTGTGCATTTTTTGCTTTTTTTCCAGAGTAACTCAAAACATCATTTGGTAAATATTCATTTCCATACTTTTCTTTTATATAATTTCTAAATGTTAATACCGCATCATTAGATATATTTGTTCCGTCTGTTCTCATATATGTAATTAAACCAATTGTTTCTCCCTCAATTTCAACTCCCTGATATAATCTTTGTGCTATTTGCATTGTTCTTGATGCTCCAAATCCTAGTCTACCTGAAGATACTTGTTGTAGAGTTGAGGTTGTAAATGGACCAGAGGGGTTTCTATTTACTATTTTTGACGCTATGTCAGAAATATTAAATTTTTTACCTTTAATAACTTCAATAGCCTTATTTACTTCATTTTTATTTTTAAAAGAAAATTTCTCAATTTTTTTATCATTTAATAAAAAAATATTTGAATTTAATAAATTATTATTAGAATCTTTAAAAGATACTTTTATTGTCCAAAACTCCACAGGGTTAAAAAGTTCAATCTCATGTTCACGTTCAGTAATCAATTTTAAAGCTACCGACTGAACTCTACCAGCAGATTTTGATCCAGGAAGTTTAGTCCATAAAATTGGCGATATATTAAAACCAACTAAATAATCCAATGCTCTTCTTGCCATATAAGCATCCACTAAATGTGTTTCAATTTTTCTAGGATTGTCAATTCCATACATAACAGCTTTTTTAGTTATTTCATTAAACACTACTCTCTGAATTTCTTTATCTTTAAGAAGTTTTTTTTCAACTAAAAACTCCTTTACATGCCAAGCTATTGCTTCACCTTCTCTGTCTGGGTCAGTCGCTAATATAATTTTAGATGAATCTTTTGCAGCTTCTGTAATTTCTTTTAAGTATTTTTTAGAAAAACTATCAACTTCCCAAAGCATTTTAAAATTATTATCTGGATCAACAGATCCATTTTTAGAAGGAAGATCTCTTATATGACCGTAACTAGCCAAAACAATATATTTATCACCAAGATACTTATTTATAGTTTTTGCTTTTGCGGGGCTTTCTACTATTACTAAATTCATTTGTTCCTTTAGAAACTTTACTGTCAAAAAAAGTTTGTTTTGTCAAACTGAAGATTAATTTTGTTTAAAAAAGGGCTTTTAATCTAGATTTTTATTTTTTTTTCTTTTTTGTTTTTTAAGTTAGAAATATTTTCTCGGTGAGTAAAAATTATCAAAATAAAAAAAATAAATAACAGAATGTTAATATCATTCGTCATTTCAAAATTTGGATTAATTGCTTTGTTAACGCCATTCCTAACTACACTTATAATCACAACTGTAAATGAAGAAAACATAGAAGATAAAGATGAATACTTAAAGATCAACGAAACTATTATCCATGTAAAAACAAAAAGAACACTTAGTTGTACTGATAGAGCAATTAAAATACCTAAATATGTAGCTACACCTTTTCCTCCTTTAAAATTTAACCACACCGGAAATAAATGTCCCAAAAAAGCAATTAAACCTGAAAGTTGAATAAGTTCAGGAAAATAATTTGATGTAATTATTACTGGAAAGTAACCTTTAAGAATATCTAAAATTAAAGTTATAATTGCCAACGATTTATTTCCTGTTCTAAGAACATTTGTCGCACCAATATTACCAGAACCAAGTTTTCTTATATCTTTACCTTGAAAAAATTTAGTTAAAATTAAACCAAAAGGTATAGATCCACTTATATAAGACAAAAGAAAAATTAATATATATTCCATGAGTAATTACGATCTTTCAAAAGCAATCTCACCTTTAACAAATGTTTTCATTATTTGACCTTGCATTTTTCTACTTTCAATAGGAGTATTTTTTGATTTTGATTTCAATTCACTTTGCTTCACCACCCAAGGCTTATTTATGTCTAATAGACATAAATCAGCATCATTCCCAATATCAAGAGTTCCTTTATTTATCTTAAGTATTTTAGCTGGGTTACAAGTCATGGAAGATATTAATTTTTCTAATTTTATTGATTTATTATGAAATAGCTCTAAAGCTAGTGGCAATAATGTTTCAACTCCAGCGGCTCCAGTGGCAGCTTTAGCAAAAGTAAGTCTTTTAGATTCTTCATCTTCGGGTTTATGATCGGAAACTATAACATCAATACTACCATCATTAACACCTTCTACTAATGAGAGTCGGTCATTCTCAGTCCTTAAAGGAGGCGAAAGTTTTAAAAAAGTTTTAAAGTTACCTATATCATTTTCATTTAATGATAAATTGTTAATTGAAACTCCTGTAGTAAAAATTTTACCCTCATTTTTTGCTTTTTTAACTACATCAATAGTTTTTTGCGAAGATAATAATGATATGTGATATCGACAGAAATACTCTTCCAAAAATGATAAGTCGCGTTCAACAATTATTTTTTCAGCCAATGCAGGTATACCTTTTAAACCAAGACGAGTAGATATTTCTCCATCGTTAATTTGTCCTCCATTTGATAAAATATTATCTTCAGCATGTTGCATAATTAATGATTTTGACTGACTTGCAAGACTCATTATACTAGACATTAATTGTGGATTTTGAACGCATTTTATACCATCTGTAAAAGCTATAATTCCTTTTCTTCCAAGGAGACCAAACTCAGTCATTTGCTTACCTTCAGTATTTTTAGTTAAACTTGCAGCTGGAAAAATATTAATTCTAGATTTGTCTCTACCTCGACGTTTTAAAAAATCAACCATCGAAACATTATCAATTACAGGAGACGTGTTTGGCATAGATACAACAGAGGTGACTCCACCTGAAAGAGCAGCATTACTTAATGTTCTAAAATTTTCTTTATATTCAAAACCAGGCTCACCAACAAAAACTCTCATATCTACTAAGCCTGGAATTAAGATAAGATTTTTTAAGTCGGTAATTTCAGATTCTTTAGGCAAATTATCTTTAGTAACTTTTTTTCCAACAGCTTTAATTTTTCCATCTTGATCAATAATCAAACCACCAATTTCATCAATTTGGTTTTTTGGATCAATAATTCTTGCATTAATTAAATATTTTTCTTTCATTATATATTTTTACAAAAAAGTTTTAAGCATGCCATTCTTACTGCTACACCTAATTCAACTTGTTCTCTAATAACACTTCTATTAATATCATCAGCTAAGTTTGTATCAATCTCAACACCTCTGTTCATAGGTCCTGGATGCATTATTAATGCATCTTTTTTAGCTAAAGCAAGTTTATCTGGAGTTAAACCATAATATTCATAGTACTCTCTTGGAGAAGCCAGGAAAGATCCTTCCATTCTTTCATTTTGTAATCTTAACATCATTACGATATCACAACCATCTAAACCTTTTTTCATATCCGTAAAAACTTTTACACCTAATCTTTCGATTGAATGAGGTAACAAAGTTTTTGGTCCAACCACATTAACCTCAGCACCTAACATATTCATTAAATAAATATTTGATCTAGCTACTCTTGAATGTAAAATATCTCCACAAATAGCAATTTTTAATCCTTCAACTTTTCCTCTTCTATTAATTATTGTTAACGCATCTAATAACGCTTGAGTTGGATGTTCACGTCTTCCATCTCCTGCATTAATAACTGCGCAATTTACTTTTTGTGATAACAGATTTGGAGCACCTGAATCTTGATGTCTCACAACAATGATGTCAGGGTGCATCGCATTTAATGTCATCGCTGTATCAATTAAAGTTTCACCTTTTTTAATAGCAGAGTTAACAATATTCATTGACATTACGTCAGCACCAAGTCTTTTTCCTGCTAATTCAAAAGAGCTTTGAGTTCTAGTAGAAGGTTCAAAAAATAAATTAATTTGAGTTTTTCCTCTTAATATATCTACTTTTTTTGAGTAACTTTTGTTTAGATTGATAAAAGTTTTAGCTTCATCGAGTATATTTGAAACTTCAGAAAAAGAGAGGTCTTGTATACCTAACAGGTGATTTTGATTAATTTTAACAGCTTTTAGTTTTTTAATTATAGCCACTAAAAGAAACTCTATAGGCCTTTGTGCATATATATGCAAGAGTTAATTTGATAAAAAATCTATAGCACCTTGTAATATAAAAGCAGCTGCATTTTTGTCTAATTTTTTAACTCTATTAGTGATGTTAGTGCCTAGTTCATTGGTCAATTTAAAGCTACCTTCACTTGAAAGACGTTCGTCCCACAAAGCAATAGGTATTGTAATATTTTTTGATAAATTTTTAGAGAAATCTAAAGCTGATTGTGATGATTTTCCAATCGAACCGTCCATATTAATTGGATTGCCCACTACTATTCCCTTTATAGCATTTTCGTTAATAATTGAGTTAATTTCATTGATTAGTATTTTAAATTTAACTTTTTGAATAATCCTAAGTGGGGTAGCAACCATTTGATTTTCATCACATATAGCAATACCAACATTTTTTTTACCTGGATCTATACCTAATAATCTGGAATTATTTCCAATATTAGTTTTAAAATCGTCTATACTCAGTATATTGTGTGTTTTCATATTAAATGCTAATTACAAACTTATTTGCCAATAATCTCAAATGTCAATAGATAAAGATAAAATTAAACATATTAGTAAACTGGCAAGAATTTCTGTTGATGAGGAAAAAATTGATGATTTAATCAAAGATCTTTCTTCCATATTCAATTTTATTGAGCAATTAAATGAGTTAAATACCGATAAAGTTGAACCTCTTTCATCAATTTTAAATCTACCATTAAGATCAAGAAAAGATGAAATTAATGATGGCAAAATAAGAGACAAAATTTTAGAAAATTCGCCACAAAAAAATGAGGAATTTTTTGTTGTACCAAAGGTAATTGAATAATGTCAGATATATCAAAAAAAAGTCTAACTGAAATTGTGAAATTAATTAAGAAGAAAGAAATTAAATCTGAAGAACTTACGCAATCGTTTATAAAAAATATTAATAATGACAAAAAATTAAATTCTTTTATTACCAATTGTTCAGAGAACGCTTTAAAGAAAGCCCAAAACTTTGATAAGAGTCCTAAATTAGAAACGCTTTTACCTGGTATACCTATCGCTGTAAAAGATCTTTTTTGCACAAAAGGCGTAAGGACCACAGCAGGAAGTAAAATGCTAGAAAATTTTATTCCTAGCTACGAGTCAACTATAACAAATAATTTGTGGAATGAAGGAGCATTTTTGTTGGGTAAATTAAATTGTGATGAGTATGCTATGGGTTCATCCAATGAAACAAGTTATTTTGGAAATGTACTTAATCCAATAGCAGAAAATACTGTTCCAGGTGGTTCATCAGGTGGATCAGCAAGTGCTTTAGCTGCCGATCTCACACCCACAACTATTGGTACTGACACTGGTGGATCAATAAGACAACCTGCTTCATTTACAGGTACAGTAGGACTTAAACCTACCTATGGATTATGTTCTAGATGGGGAATTGTAGCTTTTGCATCCTCACTTGATCAAGCTGGTCCTATGACTAAAACAGTTCAGGACTGTGCGTTAATGTTAGAAGCAATGGCAGGCTTTGATAAAAAAGATTCCACATCAATTAATAAAAAAAAAGAAAATTATTCTAAAAATTTAACTGAGAATATAAAAGGATTAAAAATTGGAATACCAAAAGAGTATAGAGTAGATGGAATGCCTAAAGAAATAGATAGACTTTGGGAAAATGGAAAAAAAATATTAAAAGATTCAGGAGCTGAAATTATTGATATATCTTTATCTAATACCAAATATGCTTTACCAACTTATTATATAGTGGCGCCAGCTGAAGCTTCATCAAATTTAGCTAGATATGATGGAGTAAAATATGGTTTTAGATCAACGAAAGGCAATAATTTAATTGAGATGTACGAAAACACAAGATCAGAAGGTTTTGGTGATGAAGTTAAACGAAGAATTCTAATTGGAACATACGTTTTATCATCTGGTTATTATGATGCTTATTATCTTAAAGCACAAAAAGTTAGACAAATGATTAAAAACGATTTTGATCAGTCCTTTGAAAAAGTTGATGCTATTCTTACACCAGCAACTCCAACCTCTGCTTTTAAAATTGGTGAAAAAAAAGATGACCCTATATCAATGTATTTAAATGATATATTTACTGTTCCAGTTAATTTAGCTGGCATTCCTGCAATTTCTATACCTGCCGGAGTTGACAATAATAATTATCCGCTTGGACTTCAATTAATAGGCAAACCCCTAGACGAACAAAAACTTTTAAATATTGCTTATGCTGTTGAGAAAAAAATTAATTTTAAACAATCTCTTAATAGATGGTGGGAAAATAATGTCTAAAGAAACTAAAAAATATCTTGTAGAAGGTGAAAAAGGACAATGGGAAGTAGTTATTGGTCTAGAGGTTCATGCACAAATAACGTCTAAATCAAAACTTTTTTCAGGTTCTTCTACTAAATTTGGAGCTGAACCAAACACACAAGTAAGTCTTGTAGATTCTGCTTTCCCAGGGATGTTACCAGTTATAAATGAATTTTGTATTCACCAAGCAATCAAAACTGGACTAGGCTTAAATGCTAAGATTAATACTTATTCCGTATTTGATAGAAAAAATTATTTTTATGCAGATCTACCTCAAGGTTATCAAATTTCACAGTATAAAAACCCCATTGTAGGTGAAGGAGAAATTATATTAGATCTACCTAATGGTAGTAAAAAAATTGGTATTGAAAGACTTCATTTAGAACAAGATGCTGGTAAAAGCATACACGATTTAGACCTTAGCAACACATTTGTTGATTTGAATAGATCTGGAGTTGCTCTTATGGAAATAGTAAGTAAGCCAGATTTGAGATCACCAGATGAAGTAAATGTTTATGTAAAAAAACTAAGATCAATTATGAGATATCTTGGTACGTGTGATGGAAACATGCAAGAAGGATCTCTTAGAGCTGATGTTAATGTTTCCGTTAGGAAAGAAGGTGACACAAAATTAGGAACCAGATGTGAAATTAAGAATGTTAATTCAATAAAATTTATGCAAATGGCTATTTCTTATGAGGCGCAGAGACAAGTCGAGTTATTGGAGTCTGGAAAAAAAATTAGTCAGGAAACAAGATTATTTGATACAAAAAAGAACGAAACTAGATCAATGAGATCAAAAGAAAACGCTCATGATTATAGATATTTTCCAGATCCAGATTTATTACCTTTAAACATAGACAAAAATTTAATAGAAAAAATTAAAAAAAGCTTACCTGAACTTCCTGATCAAAAAAAAGAAAGATTTATTAATGAATACTCATTAAACTCATATGAAGCTAATATTTTAGTATCTGAAAAAGAAATATCAGACTACTTTGAAGAAGTTGTAAAAAATTCAGATAAAAAATTGGCAAAAAATTGGATAATGGGTGATCTTTTTGCATCTTTAAATGAAAAGAATATTTCAATATCTGAGTCACCAGTTACTTCTAATAAAATGGCACAATTAATAGACACCATAAGTTCTGGCGTTATTTCGGGAAGAACAGCTAAAGAGGTTTTTGAAATTATGAAAGAAACAGGGGATGAACCTAAAAAAATTATTGAAAGCAAAGGATTACAACAAAAAAGTGATCCAAAAGAATTAGAAAAAATAATTGATAAAATTATTTTAGATAATAAAGATACAGTTGCACAATATAAATCTGGTAAAGATAAATTGTTTGGTTTTTTTGTTGGACAAGCAATGAAAGTCTCAGGTGGTAAGGCTAATCCTCAATTAGTAAATGAAATACTTAAACAAAAATTAAAATAATAATGAGTAAAGATCTTGAAATAAGTGAAAAGATAAAAACTTATATAGAAAATTTAAGCAAAGAACTTCATCCAGTCCAAAAAGAAATAATTGCGTATAACGAAACTCTTGGTGAAATTAAAAAGATGCAAATTGCAGTTTCACAATGTCATTTTCTAGAACTAATAACGAAAATATCAAATGCAAAAAAGATTCTAGAAATCGGAACTTTTACAGGTTTAAGTTCTTTATCTATGTCATTAGGTCTTCCTAATGATGGCCTTGTGATTGCTTTAGACATAAATATAGAAACTAATAATATAGCATTAGAATTTTTTAAAAAAGCAAATCAAGATAAAAAAATTAAAACAATTATAAAACCAGCTTTGGAAAGCTTAAAAAATCTTAAAAAAGATAAATTTATTTTTGATATAATTTTTATAGATGCCGATAAGGGCAATTATCAAAACTACTATGATGGGGCTATTGACTTAATCAAAAAAAATGGCCTAATTATCGTAGACAATGTTTTGTGGCATGGTGAAGTTGCTGACGAAAATAATAATGATAAACTTACTAATATTATTAGAGATTTTAACAAATATGTCAAAAATGATAAAAAAACTGAACAAATAATTATTCCACTAGGCGACGGTTTAACTGTTTGCAGAAAATTATAATGTTTGATGTATTTGGATTTTATAAGTTTAAAAAACTTAAATCGTTAAAAAAAAATAAAGTAATTCTACAAAAATTTTTTATAAAACATAATATAAGAGGCACATTAATAATTTCAAAAGAGGGCTTGAATGGAACTATTTCTGGAAATTCAAAGAATATTTTTTTTGTAAAAAAACGAATTAAAAGTTTATTTACAATAAAAGTGTTTGATAGTGAAAATCTATCAAAAAGTTATTTTCAACCTTTCCATAAAGCTAAAATAAAAATAAAAAATGAAATAGTTACAATGGGTCTTAATATTTTTAGTGAAATTAAGAAAAATAATCATATTGAACCCTTAAAATGGAATAAATTAATTAAAGATACAAATACTTTAGTTCTAGATTCTAGAAAACCATTTGAATTTGAGGTAGGAACTTTTAAAAATGCTTCAAATCCAAATGTAGACAATTTTAAAGACTTTCCAAAATATTTAAAAAATTTAAATAAAAATAAATCAATCGCTATGTTTTGTACGGGTGGAATAAGATGCGAAAAGGCGTCTATATATCTAAAAGAAAGAGGATTTAATAACATTTTCCAATTAAAAGGTGGAATACTAAATTATCTTAAAATAGTTAAAAAGAAAGATAGTTTGTGGAAGGGTGAATGTTATGTTTTTGATAACCGAATATCAGTA
>Ga0209709_10002256_pt1 | contig 17021 bp, 10 predicted proteins | sample ArcticOcean_MG_C_2_FD_187435 | JGI IMG/M metagenome (GOLD analysis project Ga0209709, IMG submission 187435) | Marine microbial communities from western Arctic Ocean - ArcticOcean_MG_CB4_136 (SPAdes) (version 2) | ecosystem: Environmental > Aquatic > Marine > Oceanic | place: Arctic Ocean... | reverse complement strand
CAGGCAGGCTGTATGATCTGTTCCCTGACAATCCGACTCAATGGATTGATGATGACGCAGATGGCTTAGGTGACAATCAAAATGGTACCTTTGCCGACCCATATCTCAATGATTTCGATAATGATGGCTTTGATGATAGCATTGACATCTATCCAAAGAGGCCATCTCCTGGAGACCTCGATGACGATAAGTGCATGGATGAAGATGATGATTTTGACGAAAATCCATTGGAGTGCTTAGACACTGACGGTGACGGAGTCGGAGACAATGCTGATGCTGATGACGATGATGACGGTTGGACCGATGCTGATGAATTAAGGCTTGGAACTGACCCCTTAGACCCTAATGACACACCTGTAGACAGTTTCGAGATGGTTATTCCGGGAACTGAGATTGGACTTGGAGCATGGGACTTAATCGGAATGTTTGGTGGAATACCGGTATTCTCTTGGATTCTATTTGGATTTGTAACTCGTAACAAACGCTGTGCGCGCTATGAAGAGCAGTTAGAGGAAGCACAATCGCGAGATGAGTTAGAGCAAGTTGCATTAGGTTGGGAATACAGTTTGATGCTGCGCCTGCTTGGTCCTCACCAAGGTATTCGCTTAGAGAGAATTAGGTCTGAATTAGATGATAAGTTTGAGAATGCAGAGAACATGATGGCATCTGAAGAGTTTACTCCGATGACTGCGGTAGATCAGACACCAATTGTTGAAGCTCAGGGAAAGATAATCCCGCAATTGGGCATTGGACCTTCAATCGATGCAGTGGCTGACCAAATAGATGAGAACGGTTACTCATGGCTAATGCTTGAAGGTAAGCAATGGTACCGTACCGGAAGCGAATCTCAATGGTTTGAATTCGAAGGCTAAAACGAACCAGGCGGAGGCGGCAGAACCGGTGCAGAAGGCACTGCTGCATACTGACTACCTGACGGCAAATACCTCGGATCTGCAAACACAGATCGCTCAGCCTTAGGTGGGCGCTTTCCCTTAACAAATAGTGCAACGAGTAGAATCACAATAATTATTCCAAGTCCTAAGAATGCTAATGAGATACTTGCTATTACTGCAGATGGGCTTTCAGAATCTTCATCCTCAACTACTATGACCGGTTCAGGTGGATGCCAAACCTCGTAGGAAACATACCAGGTGATGTAGATGTCTTGTTTGCCGTCAGAAATTACTGCATTGATTATCCATGGTCCAATAAATCCAGTGTGATTACAGAGAATTAGTCCAAGTTCTACGGTTTGGTTATCACAATTCCAAGCTAACTCAGCAAATGTATTTCCAGATGCAATCTCACTATTGTTGCGCAGCCAAGTAATTGTCAAATTCAAATTTTGAATTTCTTCAGGAGATAAATCAACATCTATTGATAACTCGAGGTCATCAAAAGTGGCATTGAGTAGAACATTGGTATCTTCTGGGTTCCACGAAATATAGATTAGGCGGTCTACTTCTTCGTCGACATCATCATCACAATCATCATCAACTCCATTCCAAAACTCATCTGCATTTGGATTGATCAATGGATTTGTATCATCACATTCTTCGAACCAGCGGAAGCCATCTGAATCATTATCCAAATCAGGAATTAATGGATTGGTCATAGTCTCTAGAACTTCAGTTCCATCCTCTAGACCATCATCATCTGAATCTTTATCCATCGGATTTGTAGACAGGTTGTTGTACTCAGTGCCATCATTTAGCCCATCAGCATCTGAGTCTGCATCAAATGGGTTTGTAGTGAGGTTATTGAATTCAAACAAATCAAGCAGTCCATCTGAATCTGAATCTTGTCCAATGAAGTCTTCATCGATTCCATCTCGACAATTATTGTCGATTCCATCCAATGATTCAACAATATCGGGATTGATTGCAGAATTGTTGTCATCACAATCTTGGAACCAGTACCAACCATCACTATCTGAATCATTATCTTTGACCAATGGGTCTGTAAAATGAATTAAGACTTCATCGCCATCGCTGAGTAAATCTCCATCGGTATCATAATTTGACCAATTTGTACCATGAGCATGATACTCAGAATAGTCCGACAAATTATCTCCATCACCATCTGTAGAATTGAATCCTTCATCGAATAACAAATCACAGTCATCATCAATGCCGTTTAGTAACTCGAGTGCAGTTGGGTAAATTTGGTCATTAGAATCGTTACAATCTTCGAACCAGTAGTAAGTATCGGCATCTGCGTCAGGGTCTGCAACAAGGGGGTTAGTCAAGTAATGTAAGACCTCAAGGCCATCGATTAGTCCATCATCATCAGTATCGTTATCAAATGGATCTGTACCATTGACGTTCACTTCTATTCCATCTAATAGCAGGTCATCATCGGTGTCGGCATCGGTGGCATTGGTACCAGTGGTGAATATTTCGATAAAGTCACTAAGTCCATCATAATCGGTATCGGGATTATTTGGGTCGGTTCCATAGACATCCGTTTCATTAGAATCTGTAATACCATCATTATCACTGTCTAAATCAACCTCAGTGCCATGAATTAGTAATTCCCAGTGATTCCATGTACCCGAATCTTGATTGCCGTCATCATAAACTTCCAAGGTCCAAGTACCAGAGGAGATTTCTCCCCAATGCTGGACACTACTGAATAACCATTCATTGTAGTCATTATTGCTATCTCTATTCGAGAAATAGTTTACCAATTCTGATTCGGTACCATCTGGAGAGATCAGTGTAACATCAAGATCGCTGCGATATGGGTGGTCAGCATCGAAAATAACCTCCACCGATTCAACTATCAATGATTCAGATACGGTATAGGAAGAAGTCACTGCATTACTAGGGTCGTTATCTGGAACTGATTGTGCAACCGTAATTTGACCACTTGTGAGGTTTACTTCAGGACCTAGAGTGGTCCATGTTTTTGCTAGGCTAACAGCATGACCTGCATCGACTACTCCAAATCCATACTTGTGATTGAATTCTAATCCAGCACCGTTGGCATTCCATCCCGAATCCGATGCGTCATTCTTCCTAGCACTCTCGACTAGGATTTGCTGGATATCCCTCCATGTTAGGTTGGAGTTTGCTTCCATCATTAGTGCAACAACGCCTGAGACAAGCGGAGTAGCACTGGATGTGCCACCAAAATCATCGGTATAATCACCGCTTGCATAGCCACTACTACCTTCTAAGTCAGTGGTGGTGATTCCAACACCACTTCCATCTGAAGGTGATGCGATTAGGACGTTCGCTCCAGGCTCACCATAATCGGTTTGGTCACCGTCGTGGCTTACTGCGGTAACCGATATGGTGAAACGACTATTTGCATATGCGTCTAAGTTCGAATCATCATCATTTGATAATCCATTACCTGCTGCCCATGTTATCACATTGCCTAGACCGTTTCTACCTTCATATGCATCGGTTTCAAAGGCTGCTAACATTAGAGGTCCTGCAGAACCTAAGACATCACCAGCGTCTGAAGGGCCCCAACTATTGCTGTAAATATCGATATCATTATTGAGGTGTAAAAGTGCATTTGCTTCGACGCTATCTGAGTTGCTGCAGGCGATTAACATCAAACCGGCAAGTGATGCATCGGGAGCAGCCCCACTTACACCTTGGCCATTATTCCCCTTAGCAGCTGCAACCCCTGCAGCAGAAGTTCCATGGCCATCCCAACTACTTGGAGTAGGGTCTCCATCATTGTCACAGTAATCATAATCTAAAGTTGATTCATAGTTTGCTGACAGATCAGGATGGTCCCATTCAAGACCATCATCAACTATTCCAATAACGATTCCCGTGCCAAGAACTTCATTCCATGCGCCGGTAATGTTGACGTCCTCTCCTGAAACGCCGTTATCTTGACCTGTATTTTCTAGATGCCATTGATTAGAGAAGTATGTGTCATTAGGAGTCCATCTTGGAATCATTTGCCTCTCAACCAATGGGTAAGCGGTCTCAATTTGACCGCTATCTTGTAATTGTGAAAAGTGCTTCAAAGCATCACTAGAATCAATATCGACATACCAGGTATTAGGTATAATTCCAGTTTCCTCTCCCAATTTATTTGCACTAACTACAACCCATTGGGTCGTACTTTCCAATTCATTTTCAGAGTATTGTGAAATGTCACTTACTCGGGCGAATGCGGCCCTAATAGCCGGTGAAAAGGAATAGGTAATCGGTGAATCTTCTGGGTTCTCACTCAGAGGAGCACCATCGTATTCTAATTCATTCAATGAATTAGCACTAGCAAAAGGTGCCAAACTGCTCAGAAGCAGAACTAGAATTATCCATACACCCTTCACGGGTAGTTCAGGTAGCCCCGGCATATGATTCATGCCTCTAGCCCCATCCATACAACGAATGTGGTCGAAGAAGTATTTCAAACCCTGTTTCACTTGTGAGAGTTACGAGATTGACCCGTATTGTCTCCGCCGCGACCACGGCTTCTTCCTGGTCCTTTGGGTGGACGGTTATTACGGTCGAATCTTGGCTTACCGCCACTTGCGCCGCCTCTTGAATCTCCTCTTGGACCGCCACGTGAATCTCCTCTAGGGCCGCCTCGAGAATCTCCTCTTGGACCGCCCCTTGAATCGCCTCTAGGGCCACCACTTGAGCCGCCTCGAGAATCTCCTCTAGGGCCACCGCTTGAGCCGCCACTTGAGCCGCCTCGTGAATCTCCTCTTGGGCCACCGCTTGAACTGCCACGGGAATCTCCTCGTGAACCGCCTCTTGAGTCTCCTCTTGAACCGCCTCTTGAGTCTCCTCGTGAACCGCCCCTTGAATCTCCTCGTGAACCGCCTCTCGAATTTCCTCTGCCCCTAGAGCCCGAATTATTGTTTGACCAACCTCTGCCACCGCTTTCTCTGCGGTCTCCGCCACCTTGGGACCTGCCACTTCGATCTTTGCGGTCGCTGGAATTGCGGTGATCTCTTCTGAATGCTTCGATGTGAGATATATCTTCGATTTGGGCAAGGTCGTTGAATTCAACGGGTCCGAAATTGATATTCAAACCAACTTCTTTCTGAATTTTCTTCCACTTACCTTTCTGTGGGTTTTGAACAAGGCTGATTACGTTACCAAACCCGCCTGCTCTAGCAGTACGTCCAGAACGATGCTTGAACGCTTTACCATTCTCTGGCGGGTCAAAGTGAATAACACAATGAACGCCTTTGATATCAAGACCTCTTGCCGCAACATCCGTTGCTACAATTGCATGAGTTTTACCTTGACCGAAATCATCAACTGCTCGCGAACGCATTTTCTGAGCCATTCCACCATGTATGCTAGTTACACGTAGTCCTTCGTTCTCCATTTCTTCAGCCACACGGTCTACGCCCGCTCTTGTACGGCAGAAAATGAAACCACGGCCAGACTTTCTAATCGCTTCAGCACTAACTTTACTTTTCATAGAGTTAGGCATTAACCAGAAATGGTGGTTCATTTCGGTTACTGAGATTTCCTCAGGTCCAATTTCAATGATTCGAGGGTCTGTCTGGTACTTTTCACGGATTTCTGCAACTTCATTATCCAAAGTTGCGCTGAACATGACAGTTTGACGTTTATCAGAACATTCTTCCAAAATTTGACAAACCGGTTCAGTGAATCCCATATCGGCCATACGGTCAGCTTCATCGATTACTACAATCTCAACCTCATCAAGGAAAACATTTCCTCTATCGATTAAATCCAATAAACGACCAGGACAAGCAACTACAATATCGACTCCTTTATCGAGACGACGTGTTTGTTTAGTGTATGAAATTCCACCATAAATTGACATTACTCTGAGGTCTAGCCCCCAAGCGATTGGATCTAAAACAGTGTAAATCTGTTCTGCCAATTCGCGTGTAGGAGTCAAAATTAGTGCCTTGGGAAGGCTAGGCTCGCCTCTGCCTACTCTCTCGAGCATCGGTATACCGAATGCTAGAGTCTTACCGCTACCAGTTGGTGCACGGCAACAAACATCTCTTCCAAGAAGCATATCAGGAATAGTTTCTCGCTGAACCTCGAATGGTTCCTCGAAACCAGCCCGCTTAAGCTCATGGCTCATCTGTGGGCTTACGCCAAGATCTGCGAATTTTAAGTCCATAGTCTTACCTCTAAACCGAGGCCGCCTGCCAACCCTATTTAGCATGGGCAGGTAAATCAGTCCCAATCTTGTATGCTGGGCGGCTCAATAGGCATTTCGGAGCCGAGGTGTGCATCCTTGAGCAACTCGGGCGGCCTATATTTCTTGAACAAAAATAATCCTCCAATGGCAATTACTGAGATTATAACTAAACTTGCAATTACCCCAAACCATGAATCCATTCCGGAGTTTGTAGGAAAATCGTCTACTGAATCGGCAACTCCGTCTCCATCACTATCCCGCTTTCGGCTTGGGTCTTGTGGCCACAAATCGGTATTATCCCCCACGCCATCTCCATCACTATCCACTGTTTCTGATGAGTCATAAGGGTCGAAGTCTGAATTATCACCGACTCCATCATAATCACTATCAGCCCACTCCAGAGGATTATTTGGCCATGGGTCGGAATTGTCTCCAACTCCATCTAAATCAGAATCTACACACTCTTTGGGATCTTCAGGTAATGCGTCGCTATTATCGCCACAACCATCTAAGTCGCTATCTAACCATTCACTATCATCCATCGGGAATGCATCGCTATTATCGCCATAACCATCCATATCGGAATCCAACCATTCCGTTGGGTCATCTGGGAATTGGTCGTTATTGTCACCATGGCCATCAGAATCAGAATCGGACCAGTCACCTGAATCATCGGGGAACTCGTCTACATCGTCTGCGAAACCATCTGAATCTCGGTCAGGGCAACCCTTGGGAAACAACGAGGTTCCCCATTGGAATTTGCACATATCCGAATTATCTCCAAACCCGTCCAAATCACTATCTTCCCACTCGGTTGGGTCCTCAGGAAACATATCTGAATTATCTCCTACGTCATCATAGTCAGTATCTGCCCACTCACTTGAGTCATAAGGGAATGCATCACCATTATCCCCGTACTCATCACCATCGCTATCCTTCCATTCACTAGCATCCATAGGGAAGGCATCTTGGCCATCCCATACCCCGTCATCATCGCTATCAACATCGAATGGGTCGCTACCTGCGGCAGATTCATTTTCATCAGAAAGACCGTCTTGGTCGTCATCTAAATCTTCATCATCATGGCATCCATCTTCATCAAAATCAAAATCATGAATGCCAATCATGCCATGCATGCAGTAATCATCTTCATCGAGAACACCATCATTGTCGTCGTCATCATCCACTAAGTCAATGCAGCCATCAGAATCATGGTCATTTCCTGAAACATCAGCAGGGCATGGGTCTAAATCATCAGTAAGTCCATCACCATCTGTGTCTTTTTGATAATCGGCACATCCGTTCTCGTCAACTTGGTGTCCAGCCATTGTTTCTAAACAATCATCAGCAGCATTTACGACGCTATCAGAATCTTCATCTTGTTGATTCCAATCGCAACCATCGACATTTACAGTGGATGTATCATTAGTCCAATCACATTGGTCGTAATCATCTATGATTCCATCGCCATCGGTATCGGCCTCACCGACTTTCATTACAGCATATTCACCAATTATTCGATGCATAGTTGCAGATGGATGAGCCTTATCGAAGAATAGGTATTCATCAACATTCGAAACGACAGTTGCACTTGAACCACAAATTGGCAGAAAGGCATCAGTGAGAACGGTGGTACCTCCGATACATGCTTGATCTTGGGTATTGGAGATTCCAACATGGTCTGCATTGTTGACGATTTGATGAAATACAGTCCAAGCATCGATGAGTTTGATATCAATATTTAACGAGTTAGATAAATTGGTCATTTCTTGGGCGAGTTTGTTGTTGTAGGTCATAACATCACTAGCCATCGTAGCTTGTTGTTGCGCTGACCTCGATGCACCTTCCGGAGTTAATTCCAATGGAGGGAGATTAGCCACTACGAATCGACTACCTCCTGCTTGTGCAAGTGTGAGAATATGTGATGCCATGTTTTGGCTAATCAAATCGGGATTTCCGGTTCCATAGAGGAAATCATTACCTCCTGCCCACAAGAAAATTACGTCAGTATTAGTGAAATTGGGTTGCACATTTGCGAGATAATTATTGATTTGTGTACCCGAATTAGGTAGGAGATAGGAATATCCTTGCCCGGTTTGCGAACCTCCAAATGCCCTATTATCCCCTGGTGAATTACCGCTTCCAAATGTGGTATTGAGACCATATGCCGCAGACACATGTTCTATCCAAACTTGACCATTTGAAAAACGACCTGACCAATAGGGTGGAGATGAGAATACTAAAGATACGAGGGGATCTGCATTTCCGTTACCCATGTCGGAAAGTGAATCGCCAAACACAACCAAATTTGATGCAGGAGAAAGTAATACGTTTCTCAAAACAGTAAATGGAATATCATCAGTAACACTGTTGGAATCTAGAATTACTTCGATAGATAAATCATGAAATGTGCCACCTGAATAAAATTGACTTAGGCTCAATTGTACGATATGGGTTGAGCCACCCATTTGGAATATTTCACTACCATTGAGAATTGTACCATTCTCATCACTCAATTCCCAGTTCAATGTAATATCTCGATTATATGGAGCCCCAGACACATAGACATCGGCTACAATAGTATCAGAGGAATCCCACAAATTGTCACTTATTACGATCTCAGCAGTAAGGGCTCTCCCCGATGTAGCACCCACATGCAAAGGTGCAAGGCCAAGAAGCAGAATCAGCACTAACAGTGAGACCCGCATAGTAGTTCGATAAAGACTGAACTAATTAGCACCATCCATTTAGATTGATAATCGTGGATTAACGAATACAATATACGATTATTGATAGGGCCAAATATGGCGAGAGCGGTTATTGGCGGAGGATGCTTCTGGTGCGTCGAAGGTGCATTCAAGCATATGCGAGGTATTGAATCTGCATTACCCGGGTATGCGGGAGGCCATGTTGACAATCCCACATACAATGCTGTTTGCAATGGAGTAACAGGGCATGCAGAAGTTGTAGAAGTGATTTATGATGAATCTGTCATATCATACGAGACTATTCTCGAAGTATTTTTCACAGTTCATGACCCAACCCAGTTGAACCGCCAAGGAAATGACATTGGAACTCAGTATAGATCGGCGATATACTATGTTAATGATAATCAAAAATTAATTGCGGAGAATATCAAATCGAGATTCCAAGAATATTTTGACGACGAAATCGTAACTGAAATTTCGCCAATTTCAAATTACTATGAGGCTGAAAGTTATCATCACAACTATTTCGAATTGAACCCTGGAAATGGGTATTGTCAGATGGTAGTTGCACCCAAAATATCGAAGATTCGCCAAAATATGGCTCATCTGTTTTGACGGGCACTATTTTGAGGCCCACCCCTTGGGGGTGAATATGGTCAACAACGTCGTTACACCCCCAACCCCTGTCAATGAGCCGATTCTAGGATTTCTTCCGGGAAGTAAAGAGCGTAGCGAATTGAAAGCCGAGTTAGCCCGACAGGATAGCGAAATATTGGAAATACCATGTATCATTAATGGCCAAGAAGTCTTCACTGGAGATATTGTTGAACAGGTAATGCCACATGACCACAAGCACGTTATTGCAAGAGTGCACATGGCTGGAGAAAAGGAAGTCAATGATGCGATCAATGCAGCTCTTGATGCTCACAACATGTGGTCAACCATGCCTTGGGAAGCACGCTGTGCTATTTTCCTAAAGGCCAGTGAACTACTGGCTGGCCCACGTCGTGCCGAAATCAATGCAGCCACTATGCTAAACCAATCAAAGACATGCAACCAAGCAGAAATTGATGCAGCGTGTGAACTGATTGATTTCTGGAGATTTAATACCAACTATTGCAGGCAAATCTACGAAGATTTACAACCGCCGGTTTCCCCTTCAAGTATGTGGAATTCAAGTGAGATTAGACCGCTCGAAGGATTTGTATTCAGTGTAACTCCGTTCAATTTCAGTAGTATTGCTGCAAACCTACCAACCAGTGCTGCAATTATGGGTAACACTGGTGTGTGGAAGCCTTCAAGGAACTCCTATGTCTCAAACTATAGATTGATGAAACTAATGATGGATGCAGGATTACCCGCTGGAGTAATCAATTTTATCCCAGGGAAAGCGAGCCTAGTTGGCGACATCTGTATGTCGCATTCAGAACTTGCCGGAGTTCACTTTACTGGCTCAACTGCAGTGTTCCGCAAACTATGGAAGGATGTCGCAAACAACCTAGAGAACCTACGTTCCTATCCAAGAATTGTCGGAGAGACAGGTGGTAAGGATTTCATCGTTGCACACCCAGACTGTGACAGGAGAGCTTTACTTGTTGCAATGCTAAGAGGTGGATTTGAATTCCAAGGACAAAAGTGCAGTGCTGCAAGCCGAGTATATGTCCCAAAAAGCGTATGGAATGCTATCGAAGAAGACTACTGCACTGAAGTTTCTAAGATTACCATGGGCGACCCTAGAGATTTCTCTAACTTCATGACCGCGGTTATCGATCGCAAATCATTCGATAACATAGCCGGATATATCGACCGAGCAAAGGCTGACTCGGGCTGCAAAATAGTCACAGGTGGCGGATATGATGATTCGGTTGGCTACTTCATCGAGCCAACTACTATTGTCTGTGAAGACCCTCGATACGAAAGCATGGCAGAGGAAATATTCGGTCCTGTCCTTTCAGTTCACGTTTATCCTGACAACGATTTTGAAAAGATTCTCGAGATATGTGATACCACCTCGGAATACGCTCTCACCGGTTCTATCTTCGCTAAAGACCGAAGACACATCGAGACTGCACTCGCCGCTCTAAGATTCAGTGCAGGTAATTTCTACATCAACGATAAGCCAACTGGTGCTGTTGTTGGACAGCAGCCATTTGGAGGCGCAAGAGGTAGTGGTACCAATGATAAGGCAGGCTCACCACTCAACCTTCTACGCTGGGTAAGCCCACGTTCAATCAAGGAGACGTTCGCCCCACCTCACGAGTGGACTTACGGGTTCCATAGCGAGTGATGATAACTGTTCACCTTTTGGCTCACATCCCTGCGATGATGAGCGCACTTGAGCGGACTGCTGTTTCAGTGACGAGTGATGGGCGAACTGAGCGGGACCTTTTTCACATAGGGCAACCTTGGTTTAGTGCATCCACACTGTAGTGGATATGCAGGGCCAGATAACACCACTCACCCCGCCACCAAGGGGGCTTGCATTAGCTAGCAAATCTACCACTTGGAGTGTCATTTGGAGGATGCTTGGAATTGTTGTATTATTGTATGTCATTACTCAAGTAAGTGTTTTAATTTTAGTCGGCCTATTTCTCGGCGATTCGCTTATGGCAATCTTTTCTTCGATTTGTCTAATTCCATTATTGCTACTATACATGTTTGTAAGGAGACCAAAATTGACGCATGTCATTATGGCAACACCTGATCAATTTGGTAGCAATCAACACTCCCTAACTGATTCTAGAGTATTACAAACTCCAGTTCCAACCAAATTCTCACATCACTTGATTCGTGATTCCCCTCCTTTAGAAATGCCACCTACATCGACATTATGGATTGTATTTTGTATTACAGTACTTGCCGCATTCCTTGGATTATTGCCGATGATGTTGAGCAATAACCCGATTTGGATTGTTCTAGCTATATTGGTTGGCGTTCCAGCCTGGCTATTCGGATTTTCTCTACCCGTCCATGCATGGTGGGCTTTTTCAACGAGGCATTTCCAATTAATGACCAATAAAAGAGAAGGCGAAATGATGCTAATAGCGGGCATGTTATCGACGATTCCAGCCATAGTAATCAATTCCTTACTATTCCCATTAATGCTGTTTTTTGTAGGCATAGAATCAATGGACCCAGGGACATTAGGCGAGTTTCTAATACTGACCATCAGTGCACCAGTGGGTGAAGAATTATGCAAAGCCGCTTTCGTTCTAAGTCTCTATCGTTTGATAGATTCACCAAAACGAGGATTCCAAATCGGTTTCTCAGTAGGACTAGGGTTCGCCATGCTCGAAAATTTACAATATATCATGCTTACATTCGGAGCAGGAGAATATTCTGCTATTTCTTATTCTGCTACCACAATAATTCGAGGAATTGGTTCAATCCCTGGTCACGCTTTCTGGACCGGATTGTCCGGGGTATCAATCGGATGGTATCTTTGTCTAAAACGAGGGGTTTCAAGTGATAAGTCTGCAGTGGATTCGACCAAATGGGTTGTGTTTGATGGTGAATCTGGCCAAGTTATCAACACTCAGCATGAATTATCATCGATGGGAAGAACTGTTCGTGGCTGGCTATACAAACCTGCAAATCGAGTTTGGAGTTTACCACGAACACCCCTATTGGGAATCCCACTTGCAATGATGGGACACGCTTTATGGAATGGAAGTGGTTGGTTAGTCAGTTGGATATTTAGGGATGCAGACTTAGTTGTACAATTATTTGCGAATTTAGCATGGTTAGCGATTATGATTATTGGTTTATGGATTATTGGCAGGGAGATTCTGGCCGCAGTAATGCACCTCCCGTCTTAACAGTAGATTCGTGAAACTCAAATCATTGACCCAAAAAATAGGGGTAAGTTATACACGGAGTTCATCGTGGGAGTATAACGAGGCAAAGTGATGATTGACATCATGCAACCTGGTTTGACAGAGGGAAACCTCATTGTCACAGTCGGAATTATAGGGGTTCTAATCCTTATTTCGGAGAAGTATCGTGTCCTTGACCGGCTCGGAGTTTACGCTGCAGCTGCACTTGGCCTAGTTGTTGGAGGATTAGGTCACTGGACTTGGTTGGTCTTACTTTTGGGATTCTTAGGAACTTCTCACAAAGCAACGAAGTGGAGATTTGATGAAAAATCGGCCAAAGGACTCTGTGAATCCAGTGATGGACACCGAAGTTGGGGAAACGTCGTTGCAAATGGCGGTCTTCCTGGTTTAGTTGCAATTGTCTCATGGTGCCTTGGAGATCATGACAACGGACTTTGGATTTTTGCAGCCGCAGTTGCAGTAGCTTCTGCTGATACATTTGCTTCAGAAATTGGTTGTCTTGATAACAGGGTTCGAATGATTTCCACTATGAAAAAGTGTGAGCCTGGATTAAATGGGGGCTTTTCACCGAATGGACAACTCGCTGCAGCAGTGGGCTCCATCTTCATCGCAGCACTAGCATTATTGTCGGACCCGAATTACGAATATGCACTAGTGGTAGCCATCATAGGTTGGCTGGGATGTCAAGTTGACAGTATACTTGGTGCGCTCTTAGAAAACCGTGGATTGATGACAAAGGGAACTGTAAATGCTGCGGCAATTACTTCCGGTATAATCGCAATGTGGATGTATCTTGGAAGCCCACATCTATGATGTGGTTTCTTCAACTCCGAGCGTATGGGACAGAACATGCAGAGGAGGTGGATTGCGCTAATTGCACTGCTGTGCATCGTTATTCCATCAGTTGGACCCCTGATTACTAACGCATCAGCTGCTGATGAAACCTATGAGGCTGGTTTCGTCGAATGGAATGTCAACAAGCATCATCGAATATACATCAGCGGTCCTGCTAATGATGTCAACCTTACCCGTGATTATCAAGGTGCTGACATGGGGAGCGTAGGATTAACATTTGGTCAGAGTGCCTCGATTGGACCACTTTCTATGCCTCCATTAGAAATGGGTTTTAATGGAACATTCAACATCTCAACATATGTTGCAGCATACGTACAAGCAGGAACTGGTTTACCATTAGCCCAGTGTAGAACAAGTAATCCTGTAACGATTGATACACAAATCCAAATTGGAGATTTCTCATTTTCTTCTACGGTTACTGAGTTCGTTTACGAGAGTTCCGCTGATGCTCACAATATGAGTTCTGAAGTCCAAATGGCCAATATTACCGCAAGGGAGGGTGATGTGATAACATACTCTATGTCGGCATCCACCAATTGCCCATCCAACATCAATATTGAATGGGGAGGGTCCAATGAATTCAGTGGTGGAATTGTAATCCAAGGTAATTTATTCGCTCCAGAAGTTGAGATCACCATCGATGATTCCAAAATTGCCCACATTCAACTCGTAGCAACCCTACCTTGGGGCTTTGATGACTTAGACCAAGACTACACTTCGATGAATATATATGGCCCATTAGAGCCTGACGAAAAGAGAGTATATGATGATGATATGCGCTCTGAAGGATTTACCGCAACCAGTCCATATGTAGAGAGAAACGACGACATGGGGCGGCCATCGAAAGTATTCACTGGAGTTAACAAAATTCCAGCAGGAGACAATGTTCTGATTGTTTGCTTGAAGACGATAGATTCAGGAATCAATGGAATTGCTGGGAAAAATTGCGACCATGAGGGATTGATTCGATTCAATGTTGAGGAGGATAGTGACCCAATTGCTAGCGCATTCTTATGGCTATCAATTTCAGGTTTCATTGCAGTCATCGCATATCTATTTGTATTGATTAGACAAGGAATCATGCTCCCTCTACCACTTATTGGTGCGCTAATTATAATGGCATTATTGATGATTCCACTAGCAAGTGATATTCCAGATTTAGGTGGAGAGGAAATCGTGGCAAAGGATACTCGCGCACCATCATTCGTCCTCCATCAAAACGGTAACGGTTCCGTATCGTTAGAGGAACTGCTTGATGGAAAGGAAGCGGTAATTATTGGAATTACCCTGCCTGCATCTAGCAATGCTATTGACCAAAGTAAGCAGATTGAGAATGCTGTCGACCGATTAGGAGACCGAGTCAGTGTGGTACAGATAGTTACAGGAGAAAATGTCCGAATGGATGATTTAGGCACTATCGCTGAGATTACCAATGCAACTTGGCCGATTCTAATCGATGATGGTGAGAGTCGGTTTGCAAAACGCATGCCGATGGGAGTTTCAGATTCTATTGTTATCATTGATTCATCGGGTCACGTTACTTATTCATCTAGTGGAACTGCAAGTTCTGAAAATTTAATAGATGCAGTAGAAGATATAGGAGCCGGTGGACAACAATCGGTTCTTTCCACTTTGGGATTATTCTGGGGGCCAGGGCTAGCAATGCTGCTAGTAGCGCTACCAAGGAAGTCCTACGAAGCACCAGAGGAGCCGTTGGCTCCCGGTTCACTTTGGGGCAGTGTTGCTATTGCAGGTGGCCTAGGTTTCCTTATGGTGAATCTCACATCATTGATAATGGCCTTTAGTCCTGTTGAAAATGAGTTCCGGACATGGGTGGATCTTGCACTTATTGTTTGGTTTGTTTCTGCAGCTGTTCGTGCTGCAATAATAGGCACACCGTGGGAAGTAAGGTTCTTTGCTAAGCGACTTCATAATCTATATTCCAAGGGATTCAGAGACTGGAGAGATATTGAGGATGTTGAAAGAGACCTTCTAATTGGCTTCTGGATGGGTTGGTTCATCTTACTGGCATATCCAGCACTTCTACCACAAGGTGTTGCTGCAGTAACTATGACTGGAGGCTTTAATTATGTATTTGGACCATTTATGTTACTGGTACACATCCTTGCAGCAGGAATTCTGACCTTAATTATTCGATTCGTCGCATCATGGGGCGGGCCTATTTCGAGAGCATTCGGTTCATTTGGTTCAGGTCCATTCTCAGAGGCATTGGGTTGGGCACTAATTCCAATATCGGTGTGGGCGCTGGCTAATGGAATCATTCACGCATACAATATCGGATTAGTATGAGTGTTCGTTATGGCAGTGATTAGTCGAGATCATTTGCCATTTCCAATGCCAGACAGGTCACATGCTTTGGTTCAGGAATGGCGTAACCTCAGTTTTTTACACTGGGAAGTTGATGTTGAAAGATTGAAACCTCATATTCCAAATGGTTTGGAAATCGATTTATTTGAAGGCAAAGCATACGTCGGAACAATTCCATTTCAAATGAAAAATGTAAGACCGCGCTTACTACCAGCATTACCAGGGATATCCACATTCCCTGAATTTAATATCCGAACATATGTGAAAAGGAACGGAAAAGCAGGCATCCTATTCCTCACACTAGATGCTCAAAGCCGGATCACTTGTTGGTATGCACCTCGAACTTACGGTTTGCCTTACCGCTATGCTAAATGCCAATTGAAGATAACTGATGATAAATATTATTGGAAGTCAAAGCGTTCTAGCGATGGTGTAGAATTGGAAGGTGAATGTATTGCTACAGGAGGGAAAAGACAAGCAGAAAAAGGAACTTTGGAAGAGTTCTTGTTTGAAAGATATTCCCTATATACCGAGCACGAGGGGAAATTGAACATGGCCTATACCTTACATGAGCCATGGACTTTCCGTGATGCTAAGGCTAAGGTGGTAAATAATTCTCTAACCGATTCATATGATTTAGGGATAGATGTAATGAATCCTCAATATGTGCACTTGTCTGAAGGCGTATATGTGCATACTTGGTCAATTGAGAGGGTGATTGAATGATCGAGCGTGATTTCCTCCTATTAGATGGCGATTGTGGACTATGTCATCGCTTAGCAGCATTCATTGACAAGAGACTAGCCAAAGGTCAAGACCTAGGCTACAGGCCGATATTATCAGATGATGCTCAAGCTATGATTGCCTCATTCCCAAAGAGGCAACAAGATGCCGATTCAGTATATCTGGTTAGGAATGGAAAATCATACATCCGTTCAGCAGCGGGTATCCGTGGCTTGCTATACATGCGGTGGTACTACTCGATGTGGTTCCCTGTGCTTTGGTTAATCCCACTTCCAATACGTGACATAGGGTACATCATCATCGCAAAGTATCGGCACAAATTCTTCAAAAAGCCAGCAACTTGCCTATTCCGTGTAGATTGATTCAACCAGTAGGCTTGAGACGCGGGCACACAATTCATCGTAATGTCTTGTACGGAGGCCGGTTGCAAGGGTACCGA
>Ga0209709_10002253_pt1 | contig 17032 bp, 19 predicted proteins | sample ArcticOcean_MG_C_2_FD_187435 | JGI IMG/M metagenome (GOLD analysis project Ga0209709, IMG submission 187435) | Marine microbial communities from western Arctic Ocean - ArcticOcean_MG_CB4_136 (SPAdes) (version 2) | ecosystem: Environmental > Aquatic > Marine > Oceanic | place: Arctic Ocean... | reverse complement strand
TATGTAAAACCAAAAAAGGGATTATTATTATTATTTCCTAGTTGGTTACAACATTGTGTTATGCCATTTTTTGGAGAAGGTGAAAGAAGAACAATGTCAGCTAATTTCAATTTAGTTGAGAAAAAAATTAAATAAACGGAGTATATTATGAAACTAAGTGAACACACAGTCGAAGTCTTAAAAAACTTTGCAACAATAAACCAAAACCTTGTAATTAAAGAAGGCAATACTTTAACAACAATGTCTGCAATGAAAAACATTGTAGCAAAAGCAGAAGTCGAAGAATCATTCAAAAAGGAAGTAGCAATCTATGACCTAAATGAATTCCTTGCTTCTCTATCTTTGTTTAAAAGTCCTGTCTTAGAATTTGATGAGTCATTTGTAACAATCAAAGAAGAAAACACAACAACCTTTTTGAAGTATTTTTATTCAGACCCATCAGTTGTAACTACACCAAGTAAAACAATTAAGATGCCAAGTAAGGAAGTTACATTTTCATTAAAAGGTGAAGACTTAACTAAACTAAAAAGAGCTGCAGGCGTTATAGGCGCACCAGATTTAGTCTTAGAAAGAAAAGATACAGGTTCATTCTTAACTGTAAAAGATAAAAAGAATGATACTGCAAATACTTTTTCTCTAGATGTTACTACAACATCAGAAGGTAACTTTAACTGTTTCTTTACAGTCGAAAATCTAAAAGTTATGGATGGTAACTATGATGTAGAAATATCATCAAAGAATATTAGTCACCTATCATCTTCAAATAAAGATGTAGAGTATTGGGTAGCACTTGAGCCAGAATCAACTTATGAATAACAAATTGGATTATATATTATGGAAACTTTTTTATGGGTCGAAAAACATAGACCAGCTCGAATCAATGATTGTATTTTACCAGAGAACTTAAAGAAAACTTTTAAAGACTTTGTAAAAGACAAACATGTACCAAACTTAATTTTATCAGGTGGGCCTGGTGTCGGTAAGACTACTGTCGCCAAAGCAATGCTTAATGAAATTGGTGCAACATCATTACTCGTAAATGGTTCAGAAGAATCTGGTATTGATGTACTTAGAAATAAAATTAAAAACTTTGCCTCAACTGTATCACTAGAAGGTGGTCGTAAGTATGTGATACTTGATGAAGCAGACTATTTAAATCCTCAATCTACACAACCTGCACTTCGTGGGTTTATGGAAGAATTTCACAAGAACTGTGGATTCATTCTTACTTGTAATTATAAGAACAGATTAATAGAACCATTACATTCAAGATGTAGTGTAATTGATTTTATTATTGCAAAAGACAATAAACCACAACTTGCAAAAGACTTTTTTGGTCGTGTTAAAGATATTCTTGAATCAGAGAATGTAAAATACGAGCCAAGAGTTGTAATGGAAGTGTTAACTAAATACTTCCCAGATTGGCGGAGAACAATAAACGAATTACAAAGATATTCTACATCAGGTCAAATAGATGCTGGTATTCTTGTAAATATATCAGAGGTAAATATAAATGAACTTATGGTTGCACTCAAAGCTCAGGAATTCACAAATGTGCGAAAGTGGATTGTGCATAATCTTGATAATGACCCTGTACGGATTTTTCGTAGGATTTATGATAATCTTTACACTCATGCTACTGCCGGTACTATACCTCATGCAGTTCTTATACTCGCAAAGTATCAGTATCAGTCAGCATTTGTGGCAGACCAAGAAATAAACTTACTGGCTTGTCTAACAGAAATCATGGTGGATGTGAAATGGAAATAAAAGATGTCCAAGTATTAAAACCTTTTGGGCCTTTAGTTATGATGGCACAATTACCAGAGGGTATTATAAAAACACTCAATGGAATTGTTGATGTAATTAAAGATAAAAAAGATATGGGTCATAGACTTGCTGGACAAATTGAAACTGAAAGTGAAATTCCACATTCTATGTTAGAAGAAAAAAAAGTCATGGACATATTTCATGCAATGGCTAAAAGTTATGTTGAACAAGGTTATATAAATGCTGGTCAAAAAAATATATTAGAAACTATGTCACCTATACAAACTCAAATGCAATCTATTTGGTCTGTATCACAATATGAAAATGAATATAATCCACAACACAATCATTCACATTGTCAGATAAGTGCCGTACTATATTTAAAAGTACCAGCTATGAAACCTAGAAACATAAAAGGTAAAAGTAGAATGGATGGTAATATAGAATTTAATTTTTGCAATCAAGTTGATTTATTCACTACAGGTTCTTTTGTAGTAGAACCTAAACCTGGCAGATTATTAATGTTTCCTAATAGTTTGAATCATCTAGTATATCCATTTTTGGGTTCTGGTGAAAGAAGAAGTATTGCATATAATATGTCATACAAAGGTTTTAGTAAATCAAGTGGTGTACAAGTTGCTGGAGATGGTGTAAATATGTATAACGAAATTAACTTCCCAGAAACTATACCATGGCGTAAGTTAGAAAAATGAGTTACGAATTAAAAGAATACTTAAAAGCTATCAATTCTTCCAAAGAAAAACTTATGGATAGTGAAGATGATATGTGGGAAAAGAAATATCCTGCTTATATTGTGAACAAATGTCTTGCTCCATTTAAAGACACTATCTTCCTAGTAAATGAAATGAATATACATCATCAAACAGATAAGAAATTGCAATTTGACTTTTTACTAAATACTCTTAGAACAAGACAAAGGTACACACCTTGGTTGAAAGCGAAGAAAGAAAAACATTTAGAAAGTGTTAAAGAGTATTATGGATATAGTAATGAAAAAGCAAAATCAGCTCTTAATATACTAAATGATGAACAGATAAATACTATCATGGATAGATTGAATAAAGGTGGAAGAAATGGAAAATAATATACAATGGACACAGGAGCAGATGTTTGAGGTTCTACTAAAAGAACCAGATGACTTCCTAAAGGTTAGAGAAACATTATCTCGTATCGGAGTTGCTTCTAGAAAAGAAAAAAAGTTATATCAGTCTTGTCATATACTACACAAACAAGGAAGATATTTTATAGTTCACTTCAAAGAATTATTTGCACTTGATGGTAAGGATACAAACTTATCAGAAAATGATATTGGAAGAAGAAATACAATAGTAAAACTTCTAAGTGATTGGGGATTAGTAGAAATGAAAGCTACACCAGAACCTATCGCACCACTTAGTCAAATAAAAATAATTTCTTTTAAAGAGAAAGATGAGTGGATATTGGAAACTAAATATAACATAGGTAAAAAGAGAGAGGTATAACATGGCATATTCAGATAAAGTTTTAGACCATTACGAGAATCCTAGAAATGTAGGAACACTCGATATAAAAGATTCATCAGTTGGTACTGGTATGGTCGGGGCCCCTGCATGTGGCGATGTAATGAAACTTCAAATCAAAGTAGGTGATGATGGTATCATAACAGATGCAAAATTTAAAACTTATGGATGTGGTTCTGCCATAGCATCATCAAGTCTATTAACAGAATGGGTTAAAGGACAAAGTGTAGATGAAGCTTTAAAAATTAAAAATAGTGATATTGCAGAAGAACTTGCACTACCACCTGTAAAAATTCATTGTTCAGTTCTTGCAGAAGATGCTATCAAAGCTGCACTTGCAGACTATAAAGGTAAACAAGAATCAATAGGTAAATGGCAACCTAACTCAGAGTAAATATATTATGGAAAAATTTAAATCATTCATCACAGAAGAAAATGTGAATGATGGTAATATTCAAATAGCTGTTTTAACTAGAACATCTTCATCAACAGAAGAAGTGGTTGCAAACCAACTTAAAGAATATTCAGATAAAAATAATATTCCATGTCATATTGTTAATACAAAAAAAGCATGGGTATCAGATAACGATTTAGACAAAGGCACTTTAACTATATCAAATGTAGAGGGAGAAAGACTAGACTTTGATATATCTAAAACAGTCGTGTTTGTTCGTGCTGGAGTATTAGATAATGAAGTAGGACTTGCATTACTTTCTACTTTTGAAAAGGCAGGTGCATTTATGATTAACAACCGAGATGGTATGTTAACTTGTGATAATAAAATGACATCTTATATTACCTTTCATCAGAATGGAATACAAACACCTAAAACATCATTAATTAATAACGAAGATTCAGTTGTAGATGCACACAAAAGAATAGGTGGAAAATTTCCAGTTATCATAAAAACGATTACTGGTACACAGGGTATTGGTGTATCAATAGTAAATGATTTTAAAAGTATGATATCTGTTGTTCAATCATTATGGAAATTTAATGCAGAACTATTAATACAAGAATATCTAGAAATGCCATTTGATGTTAGAACCATTGTAGTAGATGGTGTTATTATTGCTTCTACTAAAAGAGTAAAACCAAAAGAAGATTTTCGTTCTAATAGACATAGAGGAGCAGAAACATTTCCTTATAAACTTTCACAAGATGAAATAGATTTAATATTAAATGCATATCGTTCTACTGGTGCATACATGGTTGGAGTAGACCACTCAGTCGTAAATGGTAAAGCATATATTTTAGAATGTAATGGTTCGCCAGGTATTGGTTCTAACTTTGGAAATAGTAAAGGTGAGAAAACAACCAACGAAAGACTAATTGAAAAAATAGTTACACACATTGGAAAAGTTAAAAGTCGTTTTGTAGGTTCAACACAAGTTGCTGGATATGTAGAGAGATTAGAAATTGTAGGACTTGGCCCATTTCGTGCTAAGTTTGATACAGGGAACGGAACTAAAGCATCCATGTTTCATGTAGACAAATTAGAAATAAAAGGTAAGACAGCTAGATGGGAAAGAGATGGTAAAAAATTTACTAATAACATAGTTGGTGTATCACATCCTACACATGTAGATAAAATAGATAAAAGACCAATAGTATTAGTAGATTTAAAATTTAATAATAAATTATATAAAGATGTACCAATAGGATTAACAACAAGGGATTCAAAAAGTACATTCTTAATTAACAGAGAATTGCTAACTAGACTAAAGGTAGCAGTAAACCCAGACAGGAAATTCGTTCTATCTAGTTATATAGAGCGAGGTGATAATAACGATATAGACTATAGGTAATTAAAATGATAAATGCACTAAGAAAAAAATATGAAGCTGAAGTTGCAGCTGCAAAAGTAAACATTGATGTTTATATAAAGAACCCAGTTGGTATCGGTGAACACCCAGACCTAGTTGGGGCAGTAGATTTAGAAATGACCAAGTTGGCAGATGCTTCTGATAAACTTGCAACACTAAACTCATTCTATCCTGAAACTGCAGAAGAATTTTTACAAGAAGAAAACAAATAACAATTGACAAAACATGTTGAGCCTAGTATACTGGCACTTATATTATGAACTTTTATACAAATGTAACCCCTTGGGGTAATACTCTACTTGTTAGAGAATATGTGGATGGAGAAAGAATTAATCGAAAGGTTAAGTATTCGCCTACTCTCTTTTGTAAAGTAATCAAAGAAACTAAACACAAAACCCTTGATGGGCAATTTGTCACGCCTGTAAAACATAATACAATGAAAGAGGCAAAGGAATGGTTAAAGTCTTATGAAGACCAACCACATCTAATCTTTGGTAATACTTTATTTCAATATAATTATATTTCAGATGAATATCCTAATCATGTAAAATGGGATATAGATAAGATTCTTGTTGTAACTATGGATATAGAAGTTGCATGTGAAAATGGTTTTCCAAACCCAGAACAAGCAATTGAACCATTACTATCAATCACAATTAAAAATCATCAAAACAAGCAAATATTGGTTTGGGGCACAGGTGAATATAAAAACACAAGAGAAGATGTTACTTATGTAAAATGTGATACAGAAGAAAAATTAATACAAGAGTTTTTATCTTTCTGGCAATCAAATCAACCAGATGTTCTTACAGGCTGGAATACAGAATTTTTTGATGTACCTTACATTTGTAATCGTATTAAAAATTTATATGATGAAAAAGAAGTGAATAGACTTTCACCTTGGGGTAATGTTACAGGTAGAGAAGTTTTTAAAATGGGTAGAAAACATCAAGTATTTGATATACAAGGTGTATCTCATCTAGATTACTATGATTTGTATAGGAAGTTTACATACACCAATCGTGAGAGTTACAGACTTGACCATATCGCGCATGTAGAGTTAGGAGAGTCTAAGGATGACAATCCATACGAAACATTCCGAGAATGGTACTTAAAGGACTTCCAATCGTTCATTGACTACAACATACAAGATGTAGAAATCGTGGATAGATTAGAGGACAAAATGAGATTGATTGAACTATGTTTAACTATGGCTTATGATGCTAAAGTTAACTATATGGATGTACTTGGTTCAGTTAAATACTGGGATATATTAATTTACAATGAACTTCGAAAAAAGAATATTGTTATACCACAAAAAATTCAAAGAAATAAAGATGAAAAGTTTGAAGGTGCATATGTAAAAGACCCACAAGTCGGTTTACATAAATGGGTAATGTCATTTGATTTAAATTCACTATACCCACATTTAATTATGCAATATAATATTTCACCAGAAACATTAGTTGCAAACCAAAAAGTTAAAAACATAACTGTTGATAAAATGTTAGATAAAAAAATAGATACATCTATATTAAAAGGTGTAACTCTTACACCAAATGGAGCTTTGTTTAAAACAACTACTAAAGGTTTTCTACCCGAACTCATGCAAAAAATGTATGATGATAGGGTGAAATACAAACAGTTAATGTTAGAAGCAAAGAAAGATTATGAAAGAACTAAAGACCCAAAACTTAAAAAAACAATTTCGAAATTTAATAATATCCAAATGGCCAAAAAGATTTCTCTTAATAGTGTATATGGTGCTATTGGTAATAACTGGTTTAGGTATTATAATATTTTGGTCGCTGAAGCAATTACTACCAGTGGTCAATTTGCTATTCGTTTCATTGAACGTGCTCTTAATGGGTATCTTAATAAAATACTTAAAACAGATGCAGAAGATTACATTATTGCGTCAGATACGGACTCGGTGTATATATGCTTTGACAAACTTGTTGGCAAAGTATTCAAAGATGAAACCGACAAATCCAAAATCGTTGACTTCTTGGACAAAGTGGCTACAGATAAAATCGAACCTTTTATTGATAAAGCTTATCAAGAACTCGCTGACTATGTAAATGCATACGAACAAAAAATGGAAATGAAAAGAGAAGTGATTGCAGACAAAGGTATTTGGGTTGCAAAGAAAAGATATATTTTAAATACACATGATGTTGAAGGTGTTCGTTATAAAGAACCCAAATTAAAAATTATGGGTGTTGAAGCTGTGAAGTCATCAACACCAGCACCATGTCGTGAAAAGATTAAAGAAGCATTAGTTATTATTATGAACGAAGATTCTAAAGTGCTAAATAGTTTTATACAAGATTTTAGAAAAGAGTTTATGACACTAAAACCAGAAATGGTTGCGTACCCACGCTCAGTAAATGGATTATTAAAATGGACTGAATCACATAATCTATTTAAGAAAGGAGCCCCAATACATTGTAAAGGTGCAATATTATACAATCATCTTTTAAGAGAAAAGAAATTACAAGGAAAATATCCTTTTATACAAGAGGGTGATAAGATTAAATTTTTACATATGAAAATACCAAATGTGTATCAATCAACTTCTATATCATTTATGACTAAGTTACCTAAAGAATTAAACTTACATACTATAGTAGATTATGATATGCAATTTGAAAAGTCATTTGTAGAACCATTAAAATTTATTACTAGTATTATACAATGGCAGATTGATGGTAGTTATGGAACACAAGGAACACTAGAGGAGTTTTTCTAATGGCTGGAAAAGGTGATAAAAGAAGACCACTTAAAGTGGACATAAAACAGTTTGATTCAAACTGGGATTTAATATTTAAAAAGAAAAATACTTTTGACCATTTAATGATAGACAAAATATTAACATATGAAGTAGATGATTCTGTTCAAGAAAAAGAAGTTGCAGTATTATTGTCTGGTGGTGTTGATTCTATCTCTGTTGCATTTGCAGCTGAAAGACTTGGAAAGAAGATAACTGCATATAGTTTTAGATTAGATAATGAACCATCTTATGATTATAACAAAGCAAAAGATATTGCTCAAATGAGAAATTGGAAATTCGTTGGTGTTACTATACCAACAAATAGATTGATAGAAGATTTTCATAATTTAGTTAAATTGGGATGTAGAAAGAAAACACAATTCGAATGTACATTCCCATTTCTATACATCTATCCACAGATAAAAGAACAATATGTTTTGTCTGGTTGGGCTGCAGATGGTTATTATGGATTAAGTAAAAAAGCTATGATACATTATAAAGGTGATAACTTTAATGAGTTTAGAGATAATTATTTTGAAAAAGAAAATCAAGCTGGTTACATATGGCATAATAAAGTTGCAGAAATGAATAATAAAAATCTTATAACACCATACTTAACAGCACCAGTAAAAGAATTTTTCTACAAACACAATCATGAACAATTAAATAAACCATTTCAAAAACATCATGTAAGAAATGGATTTTATGAGTTTAATGAAATAGGTAAAGTAGAGAATCATTTAAATTTGCAAATAGGAAGTGGAGTAATAAAACTATTTGAAACTTTATTAAAAAATAAAGAAATTAACTTTAAGAATAGGACTAGAATGTTAGATGTTTATAGAGATTGGTATGAAATGGAAAATACATCAACACTAGAAGAATATGTATGAAATATAAACCTTATAATTTAAAAGATGTTGTTAAGGCTTCTGAACAAGAAAAGTTTACAGTAGTATCAACTTTCGCTGGTGGCGGTGGCTCATCTACTGGATATCGTTTGGCAGGTGGTAAGATACTTTGTGTGAATGAGTTTGTTCAAGAAGCAATAAATACATATAAGGAAAACTATCCTAATACACCTATACTACCAGATGATATAAAAAAACTTACTGCAGAAGATTTTAACAAGTATGGTGACATAGATATCTTTGATGGTTCCCCACCATGTTCTGCATTTTCTGTATCTGGTGCAATGGTACAAGGTAGTCACTCTAAAGGTTGGGGTCAAACTAAAAGTTATTCTGATGGTAAGAAAGTAGAAAACATAGAGGATTTATTCTTTGAGTTTTTAAGAATAGCAAAAGATTTAAAACCTAAAGTAATTGTTGCTGAAAATGTAAAAGGATTAACTATTGGTGAAGCAAAAAACTATCTTTTCAAAATTGTAAACACATTTGAAGAAATAGGATATGATGTATCATATAAAGTTTTAAACTCCGTACACTATGGAGTAGGACAGACAAGACAGAGAACTATCTTTATAGCTGTTCGTGAAGATGTTACAGAGGCAATAGGATTAACATTCATGAATATTCAAAGTTTATTCCCACAAGAAAGTAATGAAGTGGTTACATTAGAAGATTGTTTAACAGGAATAGAAGTAGATAGAAAAGAAGCAGATACATTAATAGAAAAATTTGAAGGCACATCACATCATGAAACTTGGTTGGATATGCCAGATGACCCTAAGAAAGTAGAAACAGGTGGTGACTATCATCCTAAAGGTCATTTTTTTAATATGAAAAAATGTTCAAGATTTAAACCTTCCCCAACAATTACAGCACATGCTGGAGCAATGCACTGGCATGAACCTAGAACATTTACAATTAAAGAAGTAAAAAGAATAATGTCATTACCTGATGACTTTAAACTAACAGGAAGTTTTAATAAACAAGCAGAAAGATGTGGTAGAATGGTACCACCACTAATGATGAAAGCAATTGCAGAATCAATTTATGAAAAAGTATTGAAACCATATAATGAAATATCAAAAGTATAATTTAAAAGATGTAAAAGAAGCATCGGCACAAAATAAGTTTAGTGTCATATCTACCTTTGCTGGTGGTGGTGGTTCATCTACTGGTTATAGACTAGCTGGTGGAAACATACTTTGTGTAAATGAGTTTGTAGAACAAGCAAGAATTACTTACAAAGAAAATTACCCAGATACAAAAATACTACCTGATGATATAAAAGAACTTACAGGTAAAGACTTTTTAGAAACTGCGGGAATACAAAAAGGTGAATTAGACATATTAGATGGTTCCCCACCATGTTCTGCATTTTCAATGTGTGGTACATTAGGAAAGTCTGGTTCAAAACATTCTGATGGTTGGGGTAAAACTAAAAAGTATTCAGACAATAAAGTAGTAGAAAATATTGAAGACTTATTTTTTGAATATCTTAGAGTTGCAGAAGAAATAAAACCTAAAGTTATTATAGGTGAAAATGTCGCAGGTCTAGTGGCAGGAGAAGCTAAACTTAAATTAAATGAGATTGTAAATACATTTGAAAAAATTGGTTATGATGTATCATATAAAATTTTAAATGCATCACACTTTGGAGTACCACAATCTAGAAGGCGTGTTATCTTTATAGCTGTTCGTGAAGATGTTACAGAGGCAATAGGATTAACATTTATGAACATCGCTAGTATCTTCCCAGAAGAAAGTAGAGATATAGTAACAGCTGAAGAAGCATTAGAGGACTTAGAGTTAGATTCAGAAGAAGTTAAATGGTGTACAGACACATGGATAAAATCAGCACACTATAAGGACACAGCATCTCTTATGCCAGATGACCCAGACAAAGTATTAGGGGGAAATGATTATCATCCTAAAGGATGGCATTTCAATGTTAAGAAGATGTCTAGACACCATCCAGCTCCTACAATTACAACAAATGCAGATGTCTGTCACTTTATTGAAAAAAGAAGATTAACAATCAAAGAAATAAAACGCATAATGTCATTACCAGATGACTTCATAGTTACTGGTTCTATGTCACAGAAGACAGAAAGATGTGGTAGAATGGTACCCTCTTTAATGATGAAAGCCATTGCTGAGTCTGTTTATAAGAATGTAATAGAACCTTATAATAAAAGTCTTGACAAAACATGATTACACCATGTATAATGGCAATATAAACTGGAGTAAAAATAATGTCTAAAAATTATGACTTTACCTTCGCTCAAAGAGAAGAAGGTTTTGATGACCATATTGAACATTCAATTCGTGGATATACAAATCTACTAGAAGATGTAGTTAGTCTATCTAGAAACTTTGTAGAAGATGAAACAAATGTTGTTGATATAGGTTGTTCAACAGGTAAATTAACAGAGGCCTTCGTAAAAGGCAATGAATCATTTTGTAAATATGCTAACTATGTTGGTATAGAACTTGCTCCAAGTTTCTTCACAGAACTTGATACAAGACACAAAAGAATAAAGAGTGAAAATCCTTGGGCCTCTGTTAATTTTGAAAAAAAAGATGTTCGTAGTTACGAGTTTAAAAACTGTAGTTTAGTAACATCAATATTTACATTACAGTTTATGCCTAGAAAGGATAGATTTAATGTATTACAAAATATTTACAATGGACTGAATCATGGTGGTGCGTTTATCTTTGCAGAAAAAACAGTTTGTGAAGATTCAAGATTACAAGAAATGATAACTTTTAATTTTTATGATTACAAAAGAAAACATTTCAATTCAGAAGATATATTAGAAAAAGAAAAAACATTAAGGAATATGTTGAAACCTAATACTTGGAAAGAGTTAGAAGGTATGTTAGAATGTGCTGGTTTTAAAACTGCACAACCATTCTGGCGTAATCATATGTTCGTTGGTGCAATTGCAATTAAATAGGGGAAATAAATGAATGACTTTTTAAAAGATATTATTAAAGAAACTGGTAACGAATATGCTGGAATAGTTTCAGAAGGTATTGAGGCAGGAGATGTAGTGAATTTTATAGATACAGGTTCTCACATATTCAATGCTTTAATTTCTGGTTCACTTTATGGTGGACTTCCACAAAACAAAATTACTGCTTTGGCTGGAGAAAGTGCCACAGGTAAAACTTTCTTTCTTATGGGAATGGTTAAAAACTTCCTAGATAAGAATCCAAATGCTGGTGTTGTATTCTTTGAATCAGAAAGTGCAATCACAAAACAGATGGTTGTTGATAGAGGAATAGATGCAGATAGAATGGTGATACTACCTGTAACAACTGTACAAGAGTTTAGACACCAAACATTAAAAGTATTAGATAGGTATATACAACAAGATGTAGATGTCAGAAGACCACTCTTTATATGTTTAGATTCACTTGGTATGTTATCAACTACTAAAGAAGTAGAAGATACAGATGCTGGAAAAGAAACTAGAGATATGTCAAGGTCACAAATATTAAAAGCTACATTTAGAGTTTTAACTTTAAAACTTGGTAAAGCAAAAGTACCAATGGTTGTAACGAATCATACTTATGATGTCATAGGTTCTATGTTCCCACAAAAAGAAATGGGTGGTGGTAGTGGATTGAAGTATGCTGCTTCAAGTATCATATATCTTTCAAAGAAAAAATTTAAAGATGGTACAGAAGTTGTTGGTAATATAATTCATTGTAAGAATCATAAATCAAGATTGACTGTGGAAAATAAAATGGTTGATGTTTTGTTAACTTATGATAAAGGACTTGATAGGTATTATGGATTACTTGACTTAGCATTAAAACATGGAATATTTAAACAAATATCAACTCGTATTGAATTACCAGATGGTACTAAACAATATGCAAAAACAATTAATAATGACCCAGAAAAATATTTTACAGAAGATATAATGAAACAATTAGAAGAAGCTGCAACAAAAGAGTTTAAGTATGGCAACGATAGTTAAAGGTTGTTGTTCAAAATTATTTTTAGATTTCTTTAAACATCAAGTTACGAAATCTACTAAATGGAATTTTAATTATCCTATGGGTAAACCCTTTGAAGATAAACATGCAAAGATAGATGTCATACAAGGTGACACTATGCACGATAAATTTTTGGGCGGTGTGTCTATGAGTTTGTTAATGATGATACATGAAACTGCAAAAAAACAAAATGTGAATGTTCCCCTAGACCTTTTGTTTTGTGGTATCTCTATGAAAGATGAACATAGAGAAGATAATGTGCATACAGACCATCAGAAAGATGAACTGAAAGACACACCAATCATTAAAGTATTGGGAATATTAAATTCAGATTGGAAAAAATCTTATGGTGGTGGATTTGAACATGGTGGAGTTTTACATTCACCAGAACCAGGCGACTTCATAATATTTGACCCAAGAGTGCCACATAGAGCTCAAGATATACTTACAGATAAAAAAAGAATAGCAATAGATTGGACATTAAAGGTGAAAAATAATGGATAACTTAATAAGAAAATATAATGATGTACTTGATACAGAAACTTGCAACAGTCTTGTAGACAAGTTTAAACAGTTTGAAAATCAACACGAATCATTTGATGACAGAGGAATGGTTTTTACACAAATAAGAATGGCAAACGAACCTGAGATTTGGAAATCAGAAATAGAAACATTTACAGAAGTCTTTACAAATAGTTTTACAACTTATTTAAAAGACACAGGTGTTTCACCACAACAGATGCCAACTAAATATATTTGGGAACCCATTCGTATTAAAAGATACTTACCAAATAACCATGATGAATTTAGACCACATGTTGATGTAAAATCAAAACCAACATCTACAAGGTTTTTAGTTTTCTTCATATATCTTTCAGATAATGATGAAGGTAAAACTACATTCCCTAGATTAGAAACACATGCCGATTGTAAAAAAGGTAGTATGTTAATGTTCCCACCAATGTGGCCTTGGTTACATGCTGGAACAAAACCAATAAACGAACCGAAGTATATCATGCAAACTTATTTACATTATGCCTAACATTAAAGAATCATACGTTTATGTAGAAAGTAAAAAACAAGACCAAACTTGTATTGGTATCAAGGGTGGTAAGTATGCTGGTGTAGTTTATAAGTATGGAAATGTTTCTTTAGGTGAAGAAACACAAGATGGTAATATGCCATTTAAATTTAAATTTGATATTGTGGATAACAATGCAATACCAAAAGAGGACTTTGGAGAAGATTTTATGAATCTTATAGGTGATATTTTAGTAGACATAATTGAGGAACAAAATGCAGAATCAGACAATAGAAAGGACAACTCTAACTAATCTTCTAAACAACGAAGATTATACAAGAAAAGTTTTACCATTTATAAAATCAGAATATTTTAATGATAAAACAGAAAGAATTATTTTTGATGAAATTCAAAAGTTTGTAGACAAGTATAATAAGATACCAACACAAACATCATTAGAAATTGAAGTCAGCACAAGAAAAGATTTAAATGATACTGAACACAAAAATATTATTGAGGTAATAAAAACTCTTAACCCAGAGAAGATAGATTTCGATTGGTTAGTAGATACCACAGAAAAGTTTGTAAAAGATAAAGCAATCTACAATGCAATCGTTGAGGGTATTAGTATTATAGATGGTAGGTCTAAAGATAAAACACCAGAATCAATTCCAAGTATTCTAACTGAAGCTCTTGCAGTTTCATTTGATAACTCTGTTGGACATGATTATCTAGAAGATTCAGAAGCTAGATTTGATTATTATCATCACAAAGAAGAAAGAATTCCTTTTGACTTAGAATTCTTCAACAAGATTACTAAAGGTGGACTTCCACCAAAGACTTTGAATATTGCACTTGCTGGAACTGGTGTTGGTAAATCATTATTCATGTGTCATCAAGCTGCAAATTGTTTATCACAAGGAAAGAATGTTTTATACATTACTTTAGAAATGGCAGAGGAAAGAATTGCTGAGAGAATAGATGCTAACATGATGAATATTAGTATCCCAGATTTACATGACTTACCTAAGAAAATGTTTGATGATAAGATTGCAAAATTACAAAAGAAAGCAAAAGGTAAACTGATTATAAAAGAGTATCCAACTGCATCTGCCCATAGTGGACATTTCAGAGGACTATTAAAAGAACTTGCAATCAAGAAATCTTTCAAACCAGATATCATCTTTATTGATTATCTAAACATTTGTGCATCAAGTAGATTTAAAGCTGGAAATAATATGAACTCTTATACGATTATTAAATCGATTGCAGAGGAACTCAGAGGACTTGCAGTAGAAACGAATGTACCTATTATGTCTGCAACTCAGACAACTAGAAGTGGATTCTCAAATACTGATGTTGGACTAGAAGATACTGCAGAAAGTTTTGGATTACCAGCAACTGCCGATTTAATGTTTGCATTGATAGCTACAGAAGAACTAAATGAACTCAATCAGATTTGTGTCAAACAATTAAAGAACAGATACAACGACCCTACAATGAACAAGAGATTCATCATTGGAATAGATAGAACTAAGATGAAACTCTTTGATGTAGAACTCAAAGCACAAGATGAACTTGTAGACCACGGTCAAAGTGAAGTGCCTGTTGCAGATAAAGGACAAGGATTTGGTAAAGGACAAGGCCCTAATCTATCTGGTAGACCAGATGATATCAATCCATTCTCAAAAACGGGGCAAGAACAATCTAAAGAAGACAAATACGACAAATTCTCTAAATTAAAAGTTTAATAAATAGATACATAAACTATATTTAAATGGAGAAATTGATGTCTTTTAGACAATCTATGAGTCAGTTAAGACCTGCTCGTTATCAAAAACATACAGAACTAGTAGAGAAGGTTCAGTCATTATTGACTGAGGCACCAGCTTCTGGGTTAACAACAGATAACGCTTCCATAACAGAATTGTTTCCATGTTTAGCTTTCAATAGTAATTTCAAACCATCAAATGTAGAAGACTTTAAAAAGTTTTTATATAAACTTGGTGAAATGAAAAGAGTTTCTAAAAAAACATTTGTTACAGATAACAATAGAAAAGCTGGTAAAATATTGATTGATAAACTCACAACTATGGAAGATAGATTTGTCAAAACTAAAGTTGAAAATGCAATAGGCATAACAAACTTTCTTTATGAATTAAATGCTGGTAAACCGATTGCAAATGTCATGTGGGGTTATAGAGAGAAACCAAGAGGTATTCCAAAAAGTCATGCTGGAGATATTTTTGTATTTTTTAAAAATAATGAAATATTAGGTATAAGTTTAAAAGCAGGTGGTAAAAAAACTGCTGAACCTCTATTAAATACATATGTTAAAACTCAACTTGTAAGGATTGGTAAAGAAGATTTTTTAACTAAATTAGAAGGTGATATGTGGACTACCATATACTCTAAAATTCCTGGCGTAAGTGAGGTTGCTAAAAAAGGTAATTATGCAGATGGTGATAGAACTAGAACAGCACAGATACGACAACTATATTTAGATTTTTTTCTTCAAGATGAAACAACAGCAAATGAATTGTATGTTAAACAAACACTTCTTTCAAGAAGATATTTTTGCAAAGCACTTAATAGTTTATCTTTAAAAGAATTTAAATCTTGGATTTTTGATAACTTCAATTTACAAAAGGAAGGGCAAGCTGTTCCATTAATATTAGTAAAGGCAGTAGGTAATTCAGCAGAACAAAAGGGAGATAATTTGGTAAGTTTATTACCACTAGTTACTAAATTTAACGCATATTTAAATAAAAGTTCTGTTCAAGAGTGGTTCATTGATATTGATACACCAACTGAACAAAAAAAATTAAAAATGACAATCAGAAGTGATGCTGGTGTTAGAAAAGATAAAAAACTTTCAACTTTAGGAAGACTTGCAAAATTTAGTAGTTTAAAAATGCAGTATAGCGGAGTTTTTAACAGATGAACAGTCTAGCAGAACAAATATTATTCGAAGATAAAGGTGGAAAGAACCTTCATCTAGAACATATAGAAGATGAGATACTTAACTATGGTATCACAGGTGGTCGTGCATCCATAAACTTTGTACAGTCACTAAGAGATATGTTTGCTGGTGCAAGTCGTTCATCTATTAACATGACAGTTAAGTGGGATGGAGCTCCGGCAATCTTTGCTGGTATCGACCCAGCAGATGGTAAGTTTTTTGTAGGAAAGAAATCTGTATT
>Ga0209709_10002251_pt1 | contig 17043 bp, 11 predicted proteins | sample ArcticOcean_MG_C_2_FD_187435 | JGI IMG/M metagenome (GOLD analysis project Ga0209709, IMG submission 187435) | Marine microbial communities from western Arctic Ocean - ArcticOcean_MG_CB4_136 (SPAdes) (version 2) | ecosystem: Environmental > Aquatic > Marine > Oceanic | place: Arctic Ocean... | reverse complement strand
AATCCATCAGCACTTTGCTGCTTAGAGTTACCATAAGCATTCAGATCCGGACCAGAAAACGTTATTATAATAGTATCATCTTTAACCTTGGGATATACCTTATACAAACATTCATTACTGAGTAATATTTGCTCAATTTTTGTATCAAATTCTTTTTTTTCTTCGGTCGTAGTTGAATCATATATTTTCTCAAACTTTGATTTTTCAAAATACTTCACATCCACCAAATACTGAGAAATTAGACTTGTAGCGATTTCGGCTACTAGTTTCTTATCTGTAACTTCAGTTTTATTCTCCATATCGGCGCTGATCTCAAGCCAGCATTCGTTTTTTTCAATCTCAGCCTCAGCCAGCAGTAAGGCACATTCTTTATTCAAGACCGAACCACGGTTATCGCAGATCTCTTTTCTTTTATCCTCAAGAGACCTGAAAAGTGCACTCAGAATGGATTCCTTAATTCCATCGACCCCTGTTTTATTGCTTTCGCCGTTGGCATTAAGGTCCTCGCCTGTAATAGTGGTGATCATGGTATCTTCGGCATTGTTTACCTGCACATCGTAAATGCAGGCATCGTTCGAAAGACCTGCCGGAGGAATGGCGATGACTTCCGCAAAATAACGGGAAATGAGCGAAATGGCGATTTCAGTAGTCAGCAATGGATCCAAAGGTCCCTGGTCTGTTTTTTTAAGAAATTGCCCCTTATCGAATTTAGTGGGATTATTGAAAAATTTCTTATAGCGATCCCAATTTTCATTATTCTTATGGACCTCAATCATCTTTTTGACATTACTGTAACCCAACTCCTTTGCGATGCTATTCCAATTTTTTTGAATATTGCTCTGGTATCTCATGTTAATTTCGACTTCAACCAGTTTTTCTTCACTCGATTGAGAGACTTTTTTTTGTTTTTCTTTTATATAAACAGTTACATAACAACTTGCTTCTTCTGCATGGACTTGGAAGAATCCTGCAAATAAAAAAGGGAAAAATAAAATAAATAATTTTCTTAGAATTATCATAAATGGAATTATTCGATTCTTTTTGCGATGATTATAACAAAGAAACGATCCGCGCTAGTCAGACTTGATGTATAATTAATTTAAAAGTATAAATTATTTTGGTGAACATGACAAAATAAGAGGTGCTCAGTATTTCCAATGTAGAATGCATCATCTCTTTTGTATTCTTGGAATACTAGCCAAAAGGGCAACCAAGAAAATCTGCAGTAGTTCTAACTAAAACTGCAAATCCCACTTTTTTACAACACAATCAAAGCGATAATATCAGTTACATTGTCGTAAATAGTAAAAATATCATATCTAAAATTAATTTACAACCTACGTGAAAATTTTATACATGATCAAGATAATACTAATGGTACTGGTAAGGTAGCCCAAACGGTGCCTGAAACAACCACAATATCTAAAATCTGGAGAGGTGTCTGTCATTATCACTTTCATAAATTTTCTGACAGAGGTAGTCCTTTATTTACTGTATAACAGTTGTCTCTAACAGGGCGGTGGTTCCTTCTGAATTTTCTTCCGGAAATGGTAATACATCTTTAAACAAAAGAGTTCGTTGAACAATTTCTTTGAAAATAGGTGCAGCAATAGTTCCACCATAAATTGAAGTTCGCGGTTGTTCAACGACAACGAGTACTGTTACCAAAGGGTCAGAAGCAGGAGCGAATCCTACAAATGAAGCTATGTAGCGTGTTTGGGAATATCGTCCAAGCTGTTGATCATAGATTTGGCTCGTACCTGTTTTTCCTGCAACTTGGTAACCCAAGATTGCAGCTTTTTGAGCAGTACCTCCTTTTTGTGTCACAGAAATTAGATACTTTTTGACCAGTTCCGCAACAGAGCCTTCGACCACAGGACTGCGGACTCCTAAACCAAACTTGTGACTCACTTTACCTCCTACATCTTTTATTTCCTGTAATTTATTTCCGTTTTTATCAACGGCATACTCCACAATGAAAGGTGGTACCCATTCTCCTTCGTTTGCAAAAACATTTGCTGCACTCACCATTTGCAAAGGTGAAACAAGAATAGCTTGTCCAAAAGAAATATTTGCATGATCGATTGTCTGCCATTTTTTTGGAGAAATAACTCTTCCGGTAGCCTCTGCTGCAATGCCGGAGTTTGGACGACGACCAAAACCGAAGCGCATGATGTATTCATGAAAACGTGTTGGTGGCATACTCATACCAATTTTTGCTGCACATATATTTGAAGATTTTTTTAATACCTGCTGAAGTGTCATTACACCATGCGGTGACGTGTCACGGATCATGTTAGTTCCTATTTTGTATTCACCATTTTCACAGAAAAATTCTTGATCAGGTGATATAAGCCCCTCACTCAGGCCTGCAGCAATTGTAATCATCTTAAAAGTGGAACCGGGCTCATATCCCAAAGTAACAGCTTGATTCAGATGATGTGCTCGGCTGTAGTCCTGATAACGGTTTGGATCAAACTCTGGATAAGATGCCATAGCCAGAATGGCTCCAGTTTTGGAATGAAGTGCCACGACAGTTCCCCGATCGGCTTGTGATTTTACTACTCCTTCCCGCAGGGCTTTTTCTGCAAAATGCTGAATAGCACTATCTATTGTCAGTTGAATAGAATATTGATTTGGTATTTTTTTTGGAATGTTGGAAAGTGGTACTGTACGGAACATACCTTCTTTTTCCACAACATATACCGCCGGTTTTCCGGCAAGTAAAGGTTCGTATTTGCTCTCAATACCTTCCAAACCCTGTGTATCAATTCCGGAGTATCCTATAAGTTGTCCGGCAAAATTTTTATTAGGATAAAATCGACGGAACTCCTCAATAAAACCAATTCCATTCAAACTAAGCTTTTGTACCAGTTTAGCCTGTTCCGGAGGTAGTTTGCGTTTGATCCAGATAAAATTACGTTTAGATTTAAGATTATTCAGTAGTTTATGATAAGGAATTTTTAGAATGGGAGTAAGAAGTCTGGCAGCTTGTGCAGGTGATTCTATCTGTCTGGGTTTTGCAAAAAGCGATTTTAGTTGAATTGAAACTGCTAATATACGCCCGTTTTTGTCCAATATTCTGCCACGATGTGGTTCCAGTGTTACCGTACGCTCATGTTGTGACTTTGCTTTTTGAATATAATAATCTGCTTTTAGAATCTGCAAATAAAAGACTCTGCCTAAAACTGCAAGAAAACAAATACCAAAAAACACAAGTACTGTGAGGAGACGTGTTTTGAAACTGTAGAGCTGAAAATGCGGAGAATGATTCATATTAATATTATTCAGCGCTGCTGCTTACATCAACCCATGAAAGTTGATACTGTATTGTGTCCGGAGAGGCCATAAGCATTGTTTTTTCAGCCAGAGCTTCCAGCCGCTGTGGTCGAGTAAGATAGCTGATTTCCACTTCAAGTAATTCCAACTTGGAAACTAAAATTGAACGCTGAGTTTCCAGTGAGTCAACCCTGTGTCCCACCTGCCGGTAATTCATCCATTGTGTAAGGTAAAAAATACACCCAATTGTTACCAGACCCCAAACCAGTAAAGTAATGTGAAAAGACTGCACAGACCTCCAAATAAAACGTGGCACCAGCTTCCAGCGAAATTGGTGTTTTAAAGAGTGTGGTTTGCGCCGGGCAGAATCTATGATTGATCTAAGTGACATTGAAAATATTAGCTGAAAGAAAGAGTAAATATTTGTTTATCTCGAAGTTAAAAACTTCTTTGTATCAATAAAATGAGCACTCTATTACAAATTGCACAAAGTGTCCCAAATTACTTATTATCTTTAATACTCTGTGAAGCATCTGCAGATATTTGTATATCAGCATTCATTATTGCTTGATACAGGATTTGGCTTTCCTCTCTACTAAAATTAGGGTATTTTATAATAAAGTCTACAAGGTTCAAAAGAACTGTTAAATCATCACCACATCTTTTAAATTTAAAAAATATTATGAGCAGTACAGAGCTAACTCTTGATCTGCGTGACATTAGTTTTGCCATGAAGGAATGGCTGCCTATTGGAAAACTCAGTGAGTCAGAAAAATTTTCAGAGTTTGATGTAGATACTCTTGATATGATGGTTCAGGAAGGAATCCGTTTTGCAATTGACGTTGTTTCTCCAACACGAACCGAGAGTGACCGTGAAGGTTGCCGTATTGAAGACGGGCGTGTAAAAGTAGCAGAATGCCTGCATGAACCTTATAAACAAGCTTATGATTTGGGATGGGCGACTATGAGAGTCTCTCAGGAATATGGTGGTATGGGAGCGCCTGCAACACTAGGATTGATAATCAATGAAGCCTTGAATGGAGCAAATCTTGGTTTGAGCATGTTTTTCGGCTTGACCTCCGGTGCAGCGGAATTGATTGACACCTTTGGTTCAACTACATTGAAACAAAAGTACGCAGCTAAAATGTTCCAGGGGCAGTACACGGGAACCATGTGTCTGAGTGAGCCTCAGGCTGGTTCAGATGTTGGTGCAGGGACAACCAGCGCAGTACTGGTAGAGGAGGGTGTTTACAAAATAAAAGGTTCAAAGTGTTGGATTTCTTCCGGAGATAATGATTTAGGTGAAAATGTGATTCACGCTGTTCTGGCGAGGGTCAAAGGTGCTCCGGACGGTACCAAAGGTTTAAGTCTGTTTGTGGTTCCGTATACACGGGTGAATGACGACGGAACTCTCGGAGACGGGAACGATATCACTGTTGTTTCAATTGAAGATAAACTGGGTATCCATGCCAGCCCCACCGCGGTTTTGAATTTCGGAGAAAATGATGATTGCCTGGGGTGGATTATAGGAGAAGAAGGCCGGGGGATTTCTTCGATGTTCCTGATGATGAATGGTGCCAGAATTTATACCGGACTGATCGGTCTGGCTCTGGGAGGAGCAGCCTACGAAAATGCAAAAACTTATGCTCAGGAACGTGTGCAGGGTACGCATATTTCCAAAATCCGTGATCCTGAAGCACCAAAGGTTTCGATTATAAATCATCCGGCGGTAAGGCTTAATCTGATCAACATGAAAGCCAAAGTTGAAGCCATGCGCGCATTGCTTTATTTTACCTCTTTTCAATTTGATCTTGAACAAATTGCAAAAACGGATGAGGAAAAGCAAAGTGCGCAAAACATGGTGGATATACTTACGCCGATGTGCAAAGGCTGGTGTACAGAGGTTGGTCTTGATGTGGTTCGGGCAGGAATTCAGGTACTAGGCGGTGTTGGTTACACCAAAGATTTTCCGCTGGAACAACTCTTTCGTGATGCCAGAATTGCTCCGATTTACGAAGGGACCACAGATATACAGGCCTTGGATTTAGTAGGTCGTAAAATGCTTCAGCAGGGTGGAATGTTATTTCAGAATTTGATGGAACGGTTCAGTCAATTGATTGGAAAACACAGTGAACATCCGGAACTGGGAGGAGTATTCAAAACATTTGAAGCGTACTGTGAAACACTTTACGAAACATCTATGGGTTCTCAGGAAGTCATAAAAACACGTGGTATGGAAGGTATCGCACTTTATGCTACTCCTTTTTTGATGTTTTTTTCCTCAGTAACCGCGGGTTCGTTATTGCTGGAGCAGGCAGTTATAGCCGCAGAAAAACTAGCTCAAATAAAAGCAGAAAAAGGAATCGGTGAACTTGAGCTTTCAGCGTATCTGGAGGAGAATGAAGATGCCCTTTTTTATGCAAACAAAATAAAAACTACTTGCTACTTTGTAGATGGCATAATTCCGCAATTTGAGGCTTTGCTTGCAGGAGGTAAAAAGCAAAACTTTGATGCGCTGGAAATTACTTTTTAAACTTTTTACTACAAGCAGAATTTATGGAATACAAAGGTCAGGCAATACAGTGCCGTAATCTGGACAATAATATTGTTGAATTAATCTTTGATTCACAGAGTGAGTCAGTCAATAAATTTGATCAAAATTCTCTTGGAGAACTTCGGGAATTAGTGACTCTGTTGGCAGCAGATAAATCAATCAGAGGTCTGTTGGTTACGAGTGCTAAAGTGGTGTTCATTGTAGGTGCAGACATTACTGAGTTTCTTAAAGGATTTCAGATGCCTCAAGAGGAATTGGTGCAATGGGTCAAGGATGCGCAAAAAGTATTTACAGATCTTGAAAATTTGGAATTCCCAAGTGTTTGTGCCATTAACGGTTATGCGCTTGGTGGAGGTTTTGAGTTTGGGCTGGCCTGTACTTATCGGGTAGCTTCAAGTAAAGCAAAAGTTGGACTGCCTGAAGTAAAGCTCGGTTTGCTTCCAGGTTTCGGAGGAACATCACGTCTACCGAGACTTGTTGGTGCAGACAGTGCCCTGGAATGGATTGCCGGAGGAACAGAAAATTCTCCGGAAGAAGCGCAGAAAATAGGTGCAGTAGATGCGGTTGTTGAACACGAAATTTTGCGGGATGCAGCTCTGGATCTGCTGAACAAAGCGGTTAGCGCGGAGTTGGACTGGCAGGCAAAGCGTGAGGAAAAACAGCAACCCTTAATGCTGAATGAAAATGAGTCAATGATGGCTTTTGAAACTGCAAGAGCTTTCATAGCCGGAAAAGCCGGTCCAAATTATCCTGCACCGTTAACAATTGTCGGTGTTATGCAGGCCAGCGCGAGGTTCACTCTTGATGGAGCACTGGAGATTGAGGCAGAAGGATTTGCGGAACTAGCAAAGTCTCAGGAAGCTACAGCTTTGATCGGATTGTTTTTAGGCGATCAACTTCTCAAGAAAAAAGCAAAAAATTCTACAAAAATTGCTGCCCCTGTTAATCGTGCGGCAGTTCTTGGTGCAGGCATAATGGGTGGAGGAGTTGCTTATCAGTCTTCATACAAAGGAATTCCAATCGCCATGAAAGACATTGTCCAGTCTCAACTCGATTTGGGGATGAATGAAGCAACGAAAATCATGCAGAAACGTGTGGAACGTGGACGCATGAAAGCGGATAAAATGGCACAGGTTTTAACTGGAATCACTCCAACACTTTCTTATGAAAATCTTGCTGATGCAGACTTGATCGTTGAAGCAGTGGTGGAAAAGGAAAGTGTGAAGAAAGTCGTGCTTGCAGAAACTGAGTCAATGATCGATGAAAAAGTTATTTTGGTGTCCAACACTTCCACGATTTCAATTAGCAAACTGGCTCAAGTTTTGAAACGTCCGGAACAGTTTTGCGGAATGCACTTTTTTAATCCGGTTCACCGTATGCCCTTGGTTGAGGTGATTCGTGGAGAAAAAAGCAGTGAATCCACAATTGCCGCCACCGTAGCTTATGCCTCCGCAATGGGAAAAAGTCCTATTGTGGTCAATGATTGCCCCGGATTCCTCGTAAATCGAGTGCTGTTTCCGTATTTCGCAGGTTTTGCAGGTTTGGTAAATGACGGAGTAGATTTCAAGAAAATTGATAAAGTGATGGAAAAATTTGGTTGGCCAATGGGACCGGCCTTTTTGTTGGACGTTGTTGGTATTGACACTGCATTTCATGCAGGTGGAGTAATGGCTGATGGATTTCCCGAACGGATGAGACAGGATGTCCCGACTATTATCTCGAAAATGTATGAGAATGAATGGTACGGGCAAAAAAACGATAAAGGTTTTTATATCCACAGCAAAGATAAAAAAGGTAAACCCAAAAAAGAGGTGAATCCTGGCGTTGCTGCTTTTCTCAAGGAATTGGGTGTTGGTATCGGTGAAGGTATCAGTGATGCTAATATAATCGACCGCATGATGCTTCCAATGTTGATGGAAAGCTCACGATGTTTGGAAGATAACATCGTAGAAACGCCAACTGAAGTTGACATGGGCCTGGTTTACGGAATTGGTTTTCCACCTTTCCGAGGCGGAATTTTTCGCTGGGCGGATACAGTTGGTTTGAATGAATTACTTCAGCGAGCTGAAAAGCACAAAGCACTTGGTAAAGTTTATGAACCTACTGAGCAAATTATGAAGATGGCAAAGGATGGGAAACTATTCCATCCGCTTGAGTGATTAGTGTTTTTAGCCTTTTCGTATACGGATTATGAGAGAATAACAAAATTGATGAACCTGTGAAAAGGCCTTAAAATTTGTCATTTCAGCAAAGCAAAAAATTATGCAAAAGTTGTTATGCTAATCTTGTTAAGATTTTTGTTTACGGTCGATATGACAATATGGAGATTTCAGACTTTTAGGAAGTCATCAATAATGGTGGAAGATTTACTGTATCATTCAAACATGATGTGCAGATAAATGACATCACCTAACTTTAACAAATTGAATGAGGTATTATGGAAGAAGCTGTATTTGTAGATGCTGTTAGAACTCCAATGGGTCGCTCAAGAGGCGGAATGTTCCGGAATGTACGTGCCGAAAATTTATCGGCTGCACTGATTAACGAATTACTAAACCGCTATCCTGAACTGAATCCTGAGGATGTCGAGGATGTCATTTGGGGCTGTGTTAATCAGACCAAAGAACAAGGGTTTAATATTGCCCGCTTTATTTCGTTGATGACACTTTTGCCTCACACTTGTTCTGCACAGACCGTTAATCGCCTGTGCGGCTCATCGATGACTGCGGTTCACACGGCTGCAATGTCGATTATGTGTGGACAGGGTGATGCTTTTTTATGCGGTGGTGTAGAACACATGGGACACGTACCAATGGATCTAGGACTTGATCCTAATCCTAATACAAGTAAGTATTCGGCAAAAGCTTCAGGCATGATGGGTTTGACCGCAGAAATGTTGTCAATACAATATAAACTGACACGGGAAGAGCAGGATTCATTCGCATTACGTTCCCATAAAAATGCGTCTAAAGCCACAAAAAACAAACGTTTCGCAAAAGAAATTGTCTCGATAGAGGGGCATGACGAAGAAGGTAAGTTGATGCTCTGCACGGAAGATGAAGTAATCCGACATGACGCAAGTATGGAAGGACTTGCTGCACTGCGACCAGTCTTTAATCCAGTTTCCGGTACAGTGACTGCAGGCAATTCCTCTGCAATATCTGATGGTGCTTCTGCTGTCTTAATGATGTCTGCCCAGAAAGCAAAGGATCTTGGTTTGAAACCTTTTGCAAAAGTCAAAGCTATGGCTACTGCCGGTGTAGACCCTGCGATTATGGGTTATGGCCCTGTTCCAGCAGTAAAAAAAGCGCTGAAGCGGGGTGGCCTGGTAATTGGAGACATTGATTTGTTTGAATTGAATGAAGCGTTTGCTGCACAGTCTTTGCCCGTCTTACGGGATCTGAAAATCGACAGTATGATGGATGAAAAAGTTAATTTAAATGGTGGAGCAATTGCGCTGGGCCATCCTCTCGGCTGTTCAGGCACCCGCATTCTTGGAACTCTTCTGCACGAAATGCGTGAACAGGATTCGACATTGGGAGTTGCAACAATGTGTATTGGTCTCGGGCAAGGAATTGCGACAGTTGTCGAGCGGGTTTAACAATTCAGTATGAGAAACATTCAATTGATTACTCGTACAGGACAAGTCATCTAAAATTTATTTTCTTAAGGCAGATGCCGTATTTGAATTGCATCGATTTTTCCTGAGCCTGCAAGTACATCAGAAATTACTACCACTTTTTCTTCAGACTGAAAACCTTCCCTCTCCTTTAATACGTTAAAAGCAGTTTGCAGAGTTTTCTCCGGGTCCTGACTGAAGGCTATCCTGAAAGGTCGTATTCCACGTCCCATCATCATTGTTCTACGTGCTTGGCTAACGTTTGTGAAGGCATAAATGTCACTATAAATCGGACGGCAATTACAAACTAAATCGGCCATCACACCACGTCGTGTAATCACAACTATGCAGCGAGCATCTAAAGATTGAGCTAACTCCACTGCAGCCAGCGACAATTTCTGTTTATCACTGTCAGTATTAAGTTTGTCAACAAAACGCAAACCCGGATGTTTTTCCACGTGCTCAGCAATGTTAACTAGTTGGTCGATACAACGAAGAGGATATTTTCCAACAGTAGTTTCTCCTGATAACATAACCGCATCCACTTCTTCAAAAACCGCATTTGCCACATCAGTCACTTCAGCCCGTGTAGGAAGCGGATTTGTGATCATTGATTCGAGTAAATGCGTAGCTACAATCACCCTTTTACCCTGTTCTGCACAGGAACGGATAATTCGGCGTTGTACCGTTGGTACAGTATGGATTGGAATTTCAACACCTAAATCACCGCGGGCAACCATTACTCCGTCAACTTGCTCAATGATTTCATTGACATTCTTAACACCTTCCTCATCTTCTATTTTAGCGATAATCTTGATCTTACCTACTTTATTGCCAAGTAATTCTTTTAACTGCAAAATATCTGCAGCTTCCCTGACAAATGAAAGTGCGATATAATCAACGTCACTTGCAATTCCAAATTTAATATCACGGCGGTCCTTTTTGGTGATTGCCGGCAGATTGACACGTACTCCTGGAAGATTGACATGTCTTTTACTCTTCAGTACGCCGCCGTCAAGTACACGACAACGCATCATGCGCTCATGCTTTTCTAAAACCTCCAAGTTTATCAAACCACTATCAACAGTAATTTTATCACCTGCCTGCACAGTTCTGATCAAGTCATCATAATCAATATGGATTGATGTTTCCTCTGGATCACTTTCCCCCCTGACCACGATCGAAATTACTGAACCTTTTTTTAAATCCAGATCAGATGCGAGGTGTCCTGTACGAATTTCCGGACCTTGTGTATCAAGCATGATCGCGACAGGAAACTTTATTTTGCGGTTTAGTGTTCTGATGTGTTTGATTACACGTTGATGCCAATCGTGATCACCGTGAGACATATTGAGCCGCGCAATATTCATCCCTGCACCAGCCATCCTCTGTAGCATTTCAAACGATTCAGTCTCAGGACCAATCGTGCAGATTATTTTTGTTTTTATTCGTCTGTCGTACATGAGATTAAAAAATAAAACTTAAAGTTTAAATAATATGATTAGTATCTTGTTCCGAAACTGCCTGATTAATGTCAAGTGCAGTTTAGGAGAAAAATATATACTATTGTTAAAAAACAACAAGCTTTACACTGAATTTATCCACTTTAGCAGAAAATCAAAAATCATAATGATGATTAATATTGTCGAGATTGATTTGAAAAATGTTAGTAAGTGTGTTCAGATAATTGTTTGAAATTGTCGATAATGCACTATTAAAAACAATTTAAAAAATATTTATGACAACACTACCTCAAACCCTCCGCTGGAGTGCAGGAGAACTTTATTTGCTCGATCAAACCAAGTTGCCGCTCGAAGTTATTGAAGAAAAACAAGAATCGGTTGAGCAAGTATGGGACTCAATAAAACAATTAAAAGTACGAGGTGCACCTGCGATAGGAGTAGCTGGAGCATATGGTCTGCTGGTAGCGATTCGTGAGAAGACAGCGATGAATTTAAAGGATTATTCACAGGAAGTTGAAAAAAAAGCTGCATATCTGGACACTGCACGTCCTACGGCGGTTAATTTAAAATGGGCGCTGAACCGTATGCTGAATAGCACTAAAACTTTTTCCGGAAATGGTTCAAGAGGTTTGTACAAGCATTTAGAAGAAGAGGCGATTCGCATTCATGAAGAGGATGTTCAACTGTGTTTGAAGATGGGTATTAACGCAGTGTTACTGATCAAAGAAGGCATGGGAGTTTTAACTCACTGTAATGCCGGAGCACTTGCTACTACCGGAATTGGAACTGCCACGGCTCCAATGTATCTGGCACACCAGAATGGTGTTCAGTTTCGTGTTTACGCTGACGAAACACGACCATTGCTTCAAGGTGCACGTCTGACAAGTTGGGAGTTAAATAAGGCGGGACTGGACGTGACTTTACTAACTGATAACATGGCCGCTCATATAATGTCACAAGGCTTAATTGATATGGTGATTACCGGAACTGACCGTGTTGCGGCTAATGGTGATGTGGCAAATAAAATTGGGACGCATGGACTGGCGATCCTGGCAAAACACTTCGGCATTCCGTTTTATGTAGCTTGTCCGTATTCCACGATTGACTTAAACACTGCTGAAGGCAGTGAAATTGTGATTGAAGAAAGAAAGGCTGAAGAGGTTACTCACTTTGGTTTGCGAAGAACTGCTCCAGAAGAAATAAAAGTCTGCAATCCTGCTTTTGATGTTACTCCGAATGAACTGGTAACAGGTTTGATAACAGAAAAAGGAATTATACTTGCGCCTTTTGGTGAGAATTTGAGAAAAGAATATCTTTGATCAGAGAAATAAAATACCAATGAAAAACTTGTGGGATCCAAAAGAAGCTTCTCAATTTGAAGAAAACTCACTCCAAATGAGAGTCTATTCCTCACGTTTGCTGGGGAACAATTCGGATCTGGTACTGCACGGTGGTGGAAATACTTCGGTCAAATTCCAGGAAACCAATTTGTTTGGCGAAGTAGAAGAGATTTTGTACGTCAAAGGCAGCGGCTGTAATTTGGCTACGATTGAAAAGAATGGCTTTACGCCGCTTCGTTTGAAAACATTACGTAAATTGGTGGAGGTGGAAAATCTCAGCGATGCAGAAATGGTGCGTCAGCAGCAAATGGCCATGACCAATCCTGATGCACCCAGTCCGTCCGTGGAAGCTCTGCTGCATGCAGTTATTCCTTTCAAGTGGATTGATCATACACACGCAGATGCAGTTGTAACCATCACCAATACACCCAGTGGAAAGGAGTTGATTCAGGAAATATACGGTGAACGTCTGTTCATCATTCCTTATGTGATGCCCGGATTTAAATTGGTACATAAAGTCAATGAGCTGGCCCGGAATGTTGATTGGAATCAATACGAAGGTATGGTACTGCTAAATCATGGTATATTTTCGTTTGCTGAAAGTGTTCTTGAAAGTTACACGCGGATGATTGATTTAGTGTCGCTGGCAGAAAAGTATCTGGAAAAGAATTCGAACATTAGCAGTCCGTTAACCCAGGACTCCGTTTCGGGGAAAGCGTCTTTTACGGAACATCCGACACTTCAAACTCTTGCCCGTATTCGCCGTAAGGTTTCTGAAATTCGTGGGTCCGCAATGTTGGCTCAATTGAATTATGGTCCAGAAGCCCGCAGTTTTTCAAACCTGCCAAACGTCAAAGAAATTGCGACCCGCGGTACATTCACTTCTGACCACTTGATCCGCACCAAACCGGTCCCAGCTGTCCTCGATCCGGAAAATATGGAGAAAAGCCTTGAAAATTTTGCCTCCGGATACAAAGCTTATTTTGACCGACAGACTAACGGACAACAAACCTGTTTGGATTGTGCACCACGCTGGGGTGTCTGGCCGGGAAAGGGTACGGTCGCATTCGGAAGAAATATAACAGAATCCGGAATTATTTCTGATATTGTAGAACATACTGTAAAAGCCATTCAGCACGCAGAAGCAATTGGAGGTTGGAAACCGGTTACAGAAGAACATTTGTTTGAGGCAGAATATTGGGTACTACAGCAGGCAAAACTCAAACCACGGAACGATGTAAGGGGCGTGAAAAATGATACTCAGGAATTTGAAGGAAAAATTGCACTCGTTTCCGGAGCTGCAAGCGGAATTGGATTGGCTTGTGCGAGAGAACTTTTCGAGCAAGGTGCGGTTGTTGTGGGTTTGGATTTAAATCCGGATATCTCCAACATATTGTCTGAACCGGGTATGCTGGGTATCGAGTGCGATGTGACCGATCAAAAAGCAGTCAGTGAAGCAGTGTTAGTAATTGTACGTAAATTTGGAGGGTTGGACGTTCTGGTTTTGAATGCTGGGACTTTTCCGGCAGGACAGACGATAGAGGAAATGGATGAGCAAACTTGGTCCAAAAGTCTGGCGATCAATTTAACAGCTCCTCAGCAGTTGCTTCAGTCCTGTGTCCCCTTTTTAAAAGAAGGAATTGATCCGGCAGTAATCTTTATGGCCTCCCGGAATGTTCCTGCTCCAGGACCCGGAGCTTCTGCTTATTCGGTTCCAAAAGCAGGTCAAACTCAAATGGCCAGAATTGCGGCTTTGGAGCTGGGTAAATTCGGAATACGTGTCAATATCCTTCATCCGGATTGTGTTTATGATACAGGACTTTGGACTCAGGAAGTCTTGGAGCGCTCTGCAAAACGCTATGGTTTAACCGTTGAAGAATACAAAGGACGAAATGTTTTGAAAAAGGATGTTAAAACGAAAGAAGTCGCACGGATGGTCTGCGCGATGTCCGGTTCGGTTTTTGCGAAAACAACAGGTGCACAAATTCCGATTGACGGCGGAAATGAACGGGTGATTTGAAACACTCAAAAACTCTATAATTTAAAAGGAAAAAGTAATGGCTGATTTAGACGCGGTACAAGATACGAAAGAATATTATTTGGACATTCCTCAAAAGTCAGAGGCGTTTTATCTGAAAGGTTCGAATGCACTTGGTTGGGGAATGCAAAACCGGCTGGCACGAATTTTCAATCCAAAAACAGGACGTACAGTAATGTTAGCATTTGACCACGGATATTTTCAGGGTGCGACCACCGGGCTTGAGAGGATTGATGTTAACATAATGCCGCTGGCTCCGTATGCAGATACACTGATGTTGACGCGTGGTATTTTACGAAGCGTTGTTCCGCCTTCAATGACTCAAGCCATCGTGATGCGTGCATCCGGAGGAACGAGCATGCTCAAGGAACTCTCAAATGAGGAAATCGCTGTTGACATCGAGGACTCAATCCGGATGAACGTAGCCGCGATGGCAGTCCAGGTTTTTATTGGCGGAGAGCATGAAAAGCAGTCAATTATCAACATGACAAAACTCGTTGATCAGGGAACGCGTTACGGAATTCCAACTTTAGCCGTAACTGCAGTAGGCAAAGAAATGGTGCGTGACGCGCGTTATTTTAGACTGGCCACCAGGATTTGCGCTGAACTGGGTGCACAATATGTTAAAACCTATTATGTCGAAAAAGATTTCGAAACCGTAACTGCCAGTTGCCCGGTACCGATTGTGATTGCCGGAGGTAAGAAACTTCCGGAGCTGGATGCCTTGAAAATGGCTTACAACGCGATTCAACAAGGTGCTGCAGGTGTGGATATGGGCCGCAATATCTTTCAGTCTGATGCCCCTGTCTCAATGATCCAGGCTGTTAGAGCCGTGGTTCATGACAATGAATCTCCTGAGAAAGCATTTGAGCTTTACGAAACCCTAAAAGCTGAAGGTTGATTTATACTCAAAATACAGACTCAAAATTATTGGATGCTATTCCAATTATCTTTTGATCCTCTTTTCCCCCTTTTTCTTCTTTTGTGGAAGTACCATTACTCTCCGGGCCTGGCAGTTAACGTTTCCTTTTTCAACTTCAGGTAATGCTGAAAGGGCGGGAAGTCCTGAAGTACCCGGAGCCATGATTTCAATATGAGCACAGGCATAAAGCTCATCCATATAGGTATCTAAAAGGGCTTCACGCTTTTCTGAATACAAGCCATTTGAGTATTTGTTGTTTTGATCTTCTGAGAGATTTGTGCAGTCCAGATCTTGTGGAAATTGTTCTTCATAAATGTAGAGCAGATGATTCCCAATACTCGTTTGTATAACATTACTGATTTCACCGCGCTTTAAATTTTTGGTGGCCTCACCTATTTCTGCCAACAAATCTTCGGGCTTAAAAATTCCCAGCTTCCCTCCGGTATCTTGGGCACTGGGATCTGCAGAGTGAAGCTTTGACAATTCTTCAAATGTGATTCCGCTTTTGAAAGCTTTTCGAATAGTTGAAACCTGTTGCTGTATTTCTTCATCAGAACCCTGCAAAAGTATTTGTGCCAAACCCACTTTTCGCTCTTTCCTCAGTTGTTGTTCACAGAATAACTTAATTTCATGGGATTCAATCCTGATTTTTGAATCGACTTCACGGTTAACAATGTATTGTTTTTTATAATCACGTACCAGTTGTTCTTTTAAGTCTTCTTCTGCATAAACCTCAAGCAATTGAGGCTGGTCATCTGCAAGCCGATCCAGGCGGGATTCTATTTCTTTTACTCCGGGTTCAATTTTTAGCGCCTGTGCACGGTCCAGCAGCAGCATTTCCTGCACGAGGTTCATCAACAGTTGTTCATTCAGTTCTTTTTTTGTTTTTTCTGCAGAAGACTTTTGATTCTGAATTGCAACCGCCACATCCTGCGCTTCACTGCGTGTAAGCATCTGACTGTTAACGATTAAATATATTCGATCAATTACCTGTGCTTCTGCGTGAACATTGTTTGCGAAAAATCCAAGTCCAAGTGTGGTGGTGGCAATCAGAAATAGTGAGTAATAATTAAAGTGCATAGTCGTTTTGTAAAGTTGCAGTTTGTAAGTGACGTAATTTCCAGGCTTGTTCCTGAAGTCCTTTTATCGGCAAACGGGAAAGCGTCCGGATTTTGCTCACTGTTGCCCGTTTGAATAATCTGTTGTCTAAAAAATATTCTGTAACTTTTGCATATGTCTGCCAGCGGTAAGTTTCATAATTTTTGAAGACAATTTTTAATTCCAGCCAGTTTTCATCTTCCAGCCAAAGCCTGTTATGTATTGAAATCAAGTCGTATGTTTTTGGATTAAGCAGGGCAAAGTGTCCGGATTCGAAATCTCCTATACTTAAAAATACATGATTGTCGTCGCTGATGTGATAAGCAATAGCTTTATAAATAATTCCAGTTTCTTCTAGTGCTCTGCTTCGGTCATCCTTGTATCTTGACCGAAAACGGAGTTGGTGCGGCAAAATGTCTTCAGTCTCTAAAGTACGGTTGTCATTCAGAGAAATGGACAAAAGTTCATCTTTGTTTTCATAGTAAAAATGTAATAACTGTCCTTGTTCGTCCTGTGTTTCTACAATTAGAATTTCTCCATCCTTCCAATGAATGACCTGTTTAAAACTCCTTGCCGGCAGTTCAACAGGGTTTTTTGAAAATTCACCATCTTCATTTTTTGCAAATGGGTCAAACACCTGAACAACGGTTTCCATTTTTGCGCGTTTCCAACTCATTCGCTTCTCCATTTGGAACATCAAATCATCCCAGGTTAGTGGAAAAAAAGCAGT
>Ga0209709_10002250_pt1 | contig 17043 bp, 15 predicted proteins | sample ArcticOcean_MG_C_2_FD_187435 | JGI IMG/M metagenome (GOLD analysis project Ga0209709, IMG submission 187435) | Marine microbial communities from western Arctic Ocean - ArcticOcean_MG_CB4_136 (SPAdes) (version 2) | ecosystem: Environmental > Aquatic > Marine > Oceanic | place: Arctic Ocean... | reverse complement strand
AAAATGTAAGAGATTCAAAATATGAAGGACCAATAATGATTCATATAAAAACGAAAAAAGGAAAAGGTTATTCTTATGCAGAAAAAGCAAGCGATCATTATCATGGTGTTTCGAAATTTAATGTTCAAACTGGAGAACAAGTTAAAAGCAGCACAAATCTACAGGCCTATACAAAAATTTTTGCAAATACTTTAGTTAAACATGCCGAAAGAGATAGTAAGATTATAGGCATTACAGCAGCAATGCCCGGTGGAACTGGACTTGATATTTTTGCAAAAAAATTTCCCAAAAGGATGTTTGACGTAGGTATAGCCGAACAACATGCGGTTACTTTTTCCGCTGGTTTAGCTACCGAGGGTTATAAACCATACGCTGCTATTTATTCAACATTTTTACAAAGAGCCTATGACCAAGTAGTCCATGATATAGCTATTCAAAGTTTACCAGTGAGATTTGCAATAGATAGAGCGGGTTTAGTTGGAGCTGACGGACCAACACATGCTGGCTCATTTGATATTACCTATTTGTCAACCTTACCTAACTTTATAGTCATGGCAGCAAGCGACGAAGCTGAGCTTGTTAAGATGATTAATACTTCAGTTGATATTAATGACAGACCTTGTGCCTTTAGATACCCAAGAGGAACAGGTCTTGGTTTAGAGTTACCATCAATTGATGAAAAAATTGAGATTGGCAAAGGCAAAATAGTTTTAGAAGGAAAAAAATTGGCAATTTTAAGTTTTGGAACAAGACTTAATGAATGTTTAATCGCAGCAGAAAGCCTAAAAAAAAAAGGAATTAACATTACAATTGTAGATGCAAGATTTGTTAAACCATTGGATGAAAATTTAATATGGCAAATTGCCACTGATCACGAAGCGTTGATTACTATTGAAGAAGGTTCTATTGGAGGTTTTGGTTCTCATGTATCAAACTTTTTATCTGAAAAAAATTTATTAGATAAAGGTTTAAAATTTAGATCCATGATATTACCAGATAAATTTATTGATCAAGATAAACCTGAGTTAATGTATAAAATTGCAGGATTGGATGCTCAATCTATTAATGACAAAGTTTTAGACCTATTAAATTCAAATATTGTTTTGCAAAAACAGAAGTAGATTATTAGCCACACTGAGCTTTATTCATTAAGTAATGATCCAGTAACACACAGTTTAACATTGCCTCACCAACAGGAACTGCACGTATACCTACACAGGGGTCATGTCTACCTTTTACTGAGATAGTTGTATTTTTTCCAAATTTATCAATAGTCTTTCTGCTTTTTAAAATTGAAGAAGTTGGTTTGACAGCAAATGAAACTATTATTTCTTGACCAGTTGAAATTCCTCCTAGAATTCCTCCAGCATTGTTTGATTCAAACTTTAATTTTTTTCCTTTTTGTGAAATTTCATCAGAGTTTTGTTCTCCAGTTAATTGAGCCGAATTCATTCCAGAACCTATGTTAACACCCTTTACAGCATTAATACTCATCATTGCTGAAGCAATATCCATATCTAATTTTGAGTAAATTGGAGCACCCAGACCTACAGGAATTCCTCTTGCTCTAATTTCTATAACAGCACCACAAGATGATCCTGATTTTCTTATACTTAATAAATATTTTTCCCACAATTTTATTATTGATTTATCTGGACAAAAAAAAGGATTTTTTCTAATTGTTTGGTCATTCCATTTTTTAAGATTACATCCAAGTATTCCTAATTGAGTAACTGCACCAATTACTTTAAATTTTTTTCCAATTTTATTTTCTAAAATTTTTTTTGCTATTGCACCAGCTGCAACCCTTGAAGCTGTTTCTCTAGCAGATGATCTTCCACCACCTCTGTAATCTCGAATTCCATATTTTTTAAAATATGTAAAATCTGCATGTCCGGGTCTAAATTTGTTTTTAATAGTTTCGTAGTCTCTAGATCTCATATCTTGATTATAAATAATTAGAGAAATAGGTGTGCCAGTTGTTTTTCCTGAAAATACTCCCGATAGAATTTTAACTTTGTCATCTTCTTTTCTCTGAGTTGTAAATTTTGACTGACCAGGCTTTCTTTTATTAAGTTCTATCTGGATATCTTGCTCTTTTATATTAATATTTGGAGGGCATCCATCAATTATACAGCCAATAGCAGGTCCATGAGATTCTCCCCAGGTAGTGAAGCGAAATATCTTTCCAAAAGTATTAAATGACATTATTCATATTATATAGATTATTTTGTTAAAATTATGAATCAAAAAAACCTTTTAGGATTGAATAGTTGTTTTTTAGATATAAATGACCCAATAGAACTGTTTAAAACATGGATGGAGGAAGCAAAAGCCAGTGAACCAAATGATCCGAATGCATTAGCTTTAGCGACAGCCGATAAAAATGCAACACCGTCAGTTAGAATGGTTTTATTAAAAGACTTTAGTAAAGAAGGTTTTATATTTTATACGAATTTAGAAAGTCAAAAAGGTAAAGAACTAAAAGAAAACCCGAATGCTTCAATGTGTTTTCATTGGAAAAGCTTATTAAGGCAAATAAGAATTAATGGAAAATTATCCATAGTAGATAATAAAATTGCAGATGAATATTACAATGCTAGAGCCTACGATAGTAGAATTGGTGCATGGGCATCAAAACAAAGTACAGTTCTTAAAAATAGAGATGATCTAATTTTATCTATAAAAGAATATAAAAAAAAATATAATGAAAAAAATAGTGTACCGAGACCCAAACATTGGTCAGGATGGAATTTATCTCCAACAAGTATTGAGTTTTGGTTAGATGCAAACAGTAGAATTCATGAACGACTTAAGTACATTAAAAATGAAAATGGAAGATGGAATAAATTTTTATTGAACCCTTAAAAATTTCTTTCTAAACTAAAAGAAGTTAAATTTTCTAAAATTTTTTTCTCTTTAGATTCTTTAAATATGCTTAAAGAATTTGAAGCAAGATTAATAAAATGGTCAGCTTTTTTGTAACACTCATTAATGATATCATATTTTTTTATTAAGTTAAGTGTATAGGAAAAATCAGAATTTGATCTAAGGTCTTGTTTAAAAAAAGTATTTATTTTTTGTTTTTCTAAAGTATTTATTTTTTGAAATAATAAAATAACCGGTAAGGTAATTTTACTTTCAAAAAAATCCTTTCCCACTTTTTTCCCAAAAAGTTTTAATTCAGAATTATAATCTAAAGTGTCATCTGCTATTTGAAAAGTTAAACCAATATTTTTTCCATAAAAATTTAAAGCATCTTTTTTTTTATTTTCAGCATTTGATAAAATAGCACCAGTCTTAGTAGCCGAAGCAAATAATGCTGCAGTTTTAGATGAAATAATCTTCAGATATGTTTCTTCAAGCATATCAACTTCACCTTGGTGTTGTAATTGTAAAATTTCACCCTGGGCAATTGTTGCCGAAGTAGATGATAAAAGTTTTAAAATTTCTAAATTTCCGTCCTCAACCATCATTTCAAAACAGCGACTTAGAAGATAATCTCCAATTAAAATTGAAGATTGATTTCCCCAGATAGAATTAAGCGTTTTTTTTCCTCTTCTTAAGTCTCCATTATCAATAACATCATCATGCATGAGAGTTGCACTATGAATTAATTCCACACAAGCAGCCAGATTAATATCTCGACCACCTTTTGAATAACCACACAACTTTGCTGAACCCAATGTTAAAAGTGCTCTTAATCTTTTTCCACCAGTTAGAATATGATAATCAGTCATTTTGTGAACTAACTCGACATCGCTAGTAAGTTTTGATTTTATTTTTTCTTCAACAAGAACCAGTTTTTCATCAACAGATTCTTTCAATTGAAAATAAGAATTATTTATTTGATTTTTAAGCTGTACAACTGTTCCCATATAAAACCAGGTTAGTATAATTATGTTTTATTTATTACTTATCAATTGACGCACCTTAATCTTCAACTATAAGTAGCTTTATATTAAATTAAAATTCTGTATGAATTAAAAATGTTCTCTTTTTTAAAAAAAAAAAATATAGTAGCTCATATCAAGCTAAATGGTGTAATTGGCAATGCTGGAAAGTTTAAACAAGGTATAGATTTTGCAGGTCAGGAAGAAATCATAGAAAAAGCTTTTTCTTTAAAAAAGGCTAAAGCTGTTGCAATTACGATTAATTCACCTGGTGGATCACCAGTACAGTCTCATTTAATTTATAAGTTTATTAGAGCTCAAGCAAAAAAAAATAAAAAGAAAGTTATTGTATTTGCAGAAGATGTTGCGGCTTCAGGAGGTTATTTAATTGCATGTGCAGGCGACGAGATATATGCAAATTCAAGCTCAATTATTGGATCAATTGGTGTAATTTATTCATCTTTTGGCTTTACTGAATTAATAAAAAAAATTGGAGTTGAGAGAAGAGTTCACACGGCTGGAAAAAATAAAAGTACCCTAGATCCATTTCTTGATGAAAAATCAGAGGATATTGAAAGACTTAAAATTATACAGTTAGAACTTCATATGGATTTTATTAAAGTGGTAGAAGAAAGCAGGGGCCCCAAACTTAATAAATCTAAAATCGAGCTATTTTCTGGAGAGTTTTGGTCTGGAAGTAAAGCAAAAGAACTAGGTTTAATAGATAGCGTAGGTAATGCCAATGAAGTTTTAAAAGAAAAATTTGGTGAAGATGTTATGATTAAAAAATTTGAAAAACCCAAAGGTTGGTTAAGTAAAAAATTTTCTGCATCAAGCAATCAAATAGATCAACTTGCAAATATTTTAGAGGAAAGGTCTATCTGGCAAAGATATGGCTTCTAAAAAAAAAACTATAAAACCTAAATTTCAATCTTTTCAAGATACTATATTTAATCTTCAAAAATATTGGGGCAAACAAGGATGCGTTGTTTTACAACCTTATGATATGGAAGTTGGAGCAGGAACTTTTCATCCAGCAACAACTTTAAGATCATTGGGACCAAAACCTTGGAAGACAGCTTATGTTCAGCCATCAAGAAGGCCAACTGATGGAAGATATGGAGATAATCCAAATAGATTACAACACTATTACCAGTTTCAAGTTTTAATTAAACCTTCTCCAGATAATATTAAAAAACTTTATCTAAATAGTTTAACGGTTATTGGTATTAATCATAAGGAACATGACATTAGATTTGTAGAAGATGATTGGGAAAGCCCAACATTAGGTGCGGCAGGACTGGGCTGGGAAGTTTGGTGTGATGGAATGGAAATTACACAATTTACTTATTTTCAACAAATGGCAGGCATTGAATGTAAACCTGTTTCAGTTGAAATTACTTATGGACTTGAAAGAATTTGTATGTTTACCCAACAAAAAAAAAATGTTTATGATCTTCTATGGAATAATGAAGAAGTAAAATATGGTGAAGTATTTCTTCAAGCTGAAAAAGAATTTTCAGCTTATAACTTTGAATATGCGAACACAGAAAATTTATTTAAAATGTTTGATATGTTTGAACTTGAAGCAAAAGCATTGGTAGAAAAAAAATTATCATTACCAGCTTATGATCAATGTCTAAAAGCAAGTCACGTATTTAATATTCTTGACGCAAGAAGTGTTATTAGCGTAGCTCAAAGAGCAGGCTATATTGGAAGAATTAGAGATATTACAAAGGGTGCTGCAGAAATCTGGCTAAATAGCCAAACAAAATAATGTCTGAGTTTTTTTTAGAGCTTTTCAGTGAAGAAATTCCTGCAAATTTGCAGAAAAGTTCTCGTGAAGTTTTACTAGGTAGTTTTCAAAAATTATTTGAAGACAAACTTGTAACATTTAAAAAAAGCTCATCATATTCAACTCCAAATAGACTTATAATTTTTTTTGAAGGTTTGGTTAAAGAAATAACCCAAAAATCTCAAGAAATTAAAGGACCCAACGTTAATGCTCCAGAGAAAGCAATTGAAGGTTTTTTAAGATCTAATCAAATTGATAAGAATGATTTATTTAAAAAGACAATAGAAAAAGGAGATTTTTATTTTTTTAAGAACTCTTCCAAAAAGATAAGCACTATTGACTTACTACAAGAACAAACCCCATTAATTCTAGATAAAATGCAATGGAAAAAATCAATGAAATGGGGGGATTTTAATCTTTATTGGGCAAGACCACTGAAATCTATACTGAGTATTTTTGATGGAAAAATTTTAAATTTTAATTTTCATCACCTGACTAGTTCAAATAAAACTTTTATTGATAAGGAATTTGAAGATAAGAAAAAAACATTTAAAGATTTTAAAGAATATAAAAAATTTTTTCACCAGTCAGGAATAATTATAGATCACAATTTAAGAAAGGAATTTATAGAAAAAGAAATTCAAAAAATTTCTAAAAGAAAAAATATTATGATAGAGACTAATGATAAACTTTTAGAGGAAGTTACTGGATTGGTTGAAAAACCAAATATTTTAGTGTGTAAATTTGATCAAAAATTTTTGAAAGTTCCTAAAGAAATTTTAATTATCACAATGCAATATCATCAAAAATATTTTCCCACATTTAATCAAAAAGGAAACCTTACAAATGAATTTTTGGTAGTAACAAATAATAAGGATACAAAAGGATTTATTAAATTAGGAAATGAAAGAGTGGTAGAAGCAAGACTAAGTGATGCTCAATTTTTTTGGAAAAAAAATAAGTCACAAAATTTAGTTAAACAAATCTCAAAATTAAAAACAATGAATTATTTTAATGGGCTAGGGTCTTACTTTGATAAAATTCAAAGAATGAGAAAACTTGGAGGAATGATTTCTGATGAACTACTAATAAGTAAAGAAAAAGTTGAATTAACGGCTTCTATTTGTAAAGTTGATTTAATTTCAGACTTAGTGGGTGAGTTCCCAGAGCTCCAAGGAATTATGGGAGGGTATTTTTCTGAAACACAAGGTTTTGATAAAGATATATCTTTAGCAATAAGTGAACATTATCTTCCGTCTGGGCTAGATAGCAAAATACCCAAAAAACCACTCAGCATTGCTTTAGCTTTATCTGACAAGCTTGATACGCTGGTAGGATTTTTTGGTATTAACAAGAAACCAACAAGCTCAAAAGATCCCTATGCATTAAAAAGATCGGCTTTAGGAATTGTTAGATTGTTGGTCGATAATAACAGAGATTTTAAAATTAAAGATTTAATTAATTACGCTATTTCACTACACACAGATCAAAGACTTGAATTATCCAATGATTCATTACGTAAAGAATTAACTGACTTTTTATTAGATAGATTAAAATATTATATGAAAAAAAAAAAAATTCGTATTGATATTGTTGATGCTAGTATTAACTCTCATGGAATAGATCATATAAACAAAATATACAAAAAAGCATTAACTCTGAATAATGTAATTAATAAACAAGTTGGAAAAGATATAGTTTCAAGTTACAAACGTGCCTTAAATATTATTAATAACGAATTGAAAGATAAAAAAGTTGAGTTATCTAATATAACTGATCCTGGTATTTTTAAAAATGATTTTGAAAAAAATTTATTAAAAAAAATCAATGAATTAAGAAAATATTTTATCAGTATCAATAAAGACGAAGATTTTAGCAAATCCCTTACTAATTTAGCTGATGCTAAAAACGTGATTTTTGAATTTTTTGACAATGTAAAAGTTAACGATGAAGATAAAAATATTAAAAAAAACAGATTGGAACTTTTACAAATGTTATGTAAAACCTTCGACAATTACATTAACTTTTCAAATATAGAGATCAATTAATGAATAAAATAATATTAAATTTTAAGTCTAAAGATTCTAAAAAAATAAAAAACCCAAAACATTTTTTAGGTGGAAAAGGGGCCAACCTTTCTGAGATGGAAAGAATAGGGCTACCAGTGCCTCCGGGATTCACTATTTCAACTAAAGTATGTGATTTATTTTACAAAGATAAAAAAAAACTAAGTTTAAAAATAATTAATTCAATCAAAAAGGAATTAAAAGTAATTGAAAAAGAAGTTGATAAAAAATTTGGTGATTTAAAAAATCCACTATTATTATCAGTTAGATCTGGGGCAAGAGTATCTATGCCTGGAATGATGGATACAATTTTAAACTTGGGTCTAAATGATAAAACAGTTGTCGCGCTTGCAAAAAAAACTTCCAATATGAGATTTGCAAATGATAGCTATAGAAGATTCATTCAGATGTATGGAAATGTTGTGATGGGAATTGAAAGTTACCATTTTGAAGAATTAATTGAAAATTACAAATTAACCAAAGGTGTTCTCTTAGATACAGGTCTAGATGAAAATGATTGGGGAGACTTAATTAAGGACTTCAAAAAAGTTGTTAAAGATCAAACTAAAAAAGAGTTTCCACAAAATGTATATAATCAATTACTTGGTGCAATTAGTGCAGTATTTTTATCTTGGGAAAGTAATAGAGCAAAAGTTTATAGAAAATTAAATCAGATACCTGCTGAATGGGGTACTGCGGTTAATGTTCAAGCTATGGTGTTTGGTAACATGGGTGATGACTGTGCAACTGGAGTTGTCTTTACAAGAAATCCATCTGACGGTGTTAATGAGGTTTTTGGAGAATACTTAATTAATGCTCAAGGAGAAGACGTTGTAGCAGGAACAAGAACTCCTCAATACATAACAAAAAAAGCTAGAAAAGATGCAAAGGCAAAAGAAGCTTCAATGGAAGAGTCCATGCCAAAAGTGTTTAAGCAACTAGATAGAATTTTAAAAGTTTTAGAGAAGCATTATAAAGACATGCAGGATGTTGAGTTTACAGTTGAAAATAATAAATTATGGATGCTACAAACAAGGTCTGGAAAAAGAACTTCAAAATCAGCAGTTAAGATTGCTGTAGACATGGTCAAAGAAAAATTAATTTCTAGAAAAGAAGCAGTATTAAGAATTGACCCAAATTCTTTAGATACATTACTACACCCAACATTAGATGAAAAAAGTTCAATAAATGTTATTGCAAGTGGTTTGCCAGCATCCCCAGGTGCTGCTAGTGGAAAGGTAGTTTTCTCTTCAGAGGAAGCTGAAAGATTAAATGGAGTAATGCAGGATACAATTTTAGTACGAGTTGAAACATCACCAGAAGATATTCATGGAATGCATGCAGCAAAAGGAATTTTAACCGCAAGAGGTGGAATGACAAGTCATGCCGCTGTTGTAGCAAGAGGAATGGGAAGACCTTGTGTTTCAGGATCAAGTGAAATTGATATTAATTATGAAACTAAAACTTTTAAAACCTCATCAATTGAAGTTAAAGAGGGAGATATAGTTACTATAGATGGTTCAACAGGCAGAATTATTTTAGGTGATGTTCCAACAATTAAACCTGAAATTTCTGGAGACTTTTCAAAATTGATGAGTTGGGCAGATGGATTTAGAAAATTAAAAGTAAGAACAAATTCAGAGACACCTCTAGACACAAAAATAGCAAGAGATTTTGGTGCAGAAGGCATAGGTCTTTGTAGAACAGAGCACATGTTCTTTGATGAAGAAAGAATTTTGTCAGTTAGAGAAATGATTTTGTCCAAAACAATAGAAAATAGAAGCAAAGCACTAGAAAAACTTTTGCCACATCAAAAAAAAGATTTCGTAGAAATATTTAAAATTATGAATGGTTTGCCAGTTACTGTAAGATTGTTAGATCCGCCACTCCATGAATTTCTTCCTAAAACAAAAAAAGAAATTAATGATGTTGCAATAGTAGTAGGACTTCCTTTGAAAGAAATTGAATCAAGAATTAACGAACTACACGAAGAAAATCCAATGCTAGGACATAGAGGTTGTAGGTTAGGAATTTCATTTCCTGAAATTTATGAAATGCAATGTAGAGCAATTTTTGAAGCTTTGTCAGATCTTAAAATAAAAAAAATTAAATCAGCATTTCCTGAAATTATGATTCCATTGGTTTCTACTGAAGCTGAAATAAGAATTATGAAAGATTTAGTTGTGAGAATAGCCAACGAAGTTCAAAAAAATAAAAAAATTAAAATTGATTATATAGTTGGTACAATGATTGAACTGCCAAGAGCAGCTTTAAAAGCAAAAGATATTGCTAAACATGCAGATTTTTTTAGCTTTGGAACCAATGATTTAACACAAACAACATTTGGCCTAAGTAGAGATGATAGTGGAAAATTTTTAAATGATTATATTGAAAACAAAATATTTTCTATTGATCCCTTTGTATCAATTGATGAAGGTGTGTGTGATCTAATCGAAATTGCTGTAGAAAGAGGCAGAAAACAAAATAAAAAAATTAAACTTGGAATTTGTGGGGAGCACGGTGGTGATCCTAAGAGTATTCATTTTTGTGCTAACGTAGGCTTAGATTATGTTTCTTGTTCACCTTATAGAGTTCCTGTTGCAAGGTTAGCTGCAGCTCAAGCTGAACTATCTAAAAAAAATTAAATTTCTAATTTAAAATCCACTGCTGATAAACTATGGGTTATTTTACCTATTGAAATTCTATCAACACCTGTTGCTGCAATTTTTTTAACTGATTTTAAATTAACATTTCCAGAAGCTTCTGTTTCGTAATATTTTTTTGCTATTTTAACAGCAGTGCTAAGTGTTTTGTTGTTCATGTTGTCAAACAAGACTGTATTAAATTTTAAGCCCATTATTTCTTTAAGCTGATTTAAATTATCAACTTCTACAGTAATTTTTCTTCCCTTTTTGTTTTTAATAGCAAGTGAGATTAGAGTTTTGATATCAGAACTTGCTATATGATTGTCTTTAATCAGAAATTCATCACTTAAATTAAATCTGTGGTTTGTACCACCACCTAACTTAACAGCATATTTTTGTATGACTCTTAAAGTAGGGATGGTTTTTCTTGTGCAGCAAATTTTGCTTTTTTTATTTACCAACTTAACAAATTGATTGGTTTTAGTAGCAATACCAGAAATATGACTCATAAAATTTAATGCAACTCTCTCACCAATTAGTATGTTTTCAGCCTTACCCTTAACTATAGCTATTAAATCATTTTTTTTTACACATGAGCCTTCTTTTTTTTTAACAATAAATTTTATTTTTTTATCTATTAATTTAAAAGTTTGCTTTGCAAATTCTAAACCACCAATTATAGCTTTTTGATTTGTAACTAATTTAACTTTGATAATTTTAATATTTTTAACTAAGCTTGATGTAATATCTCCAGAAGGGTAAAGATCTTCATTTAAAGCGAGTCTTACAGTATTTTTAATATAATAGTTACTTAATTTGATTTGAGACACTTTTATTATCTGCCAATTGCTGCCATTCTTTCAACAGATATTCTTGCTTTATTTATTGTTTCTGTATCCATAATTATTTCACCTGTTTCATTTTCTAAACAGTCTAGGATTTTGGGCAATGTAATTTTTTTCATGTGAGGACAAAGGTTGCAAGGTCTAATAAATTCAACATCTGGATTTTCTACTTGAACATTATCACTCATAGAACACTCAGTGACCATCATTACTTTTTTTGGTTGATTATCTTCAACGTATTTAATCATTCCTGAAGTAGAACCAGCAAAGTCACTGGCTTTGATTACATCTGGGGGACATTCAGGGTGTGCAATTATTTTTATACCAGGGTTATTTTTTCTAATATCAACAATTTCTTTTTCATTAAATTGATCATGAACCATACAAATTCCCTTCCAGGCAATAATTTCAACATCCGTTTGGGAAGCAACATATTTTGCCAAATAATTATCTGGTAAAAATATGACTTTTTTTACATTTAATGATTTTATAATTTTTACTGCATTTGCCGAAGTACAACAGATATCAGTTTCAGCTTTTACTTCTGCAGATGTATTAACATATGAAACAACAGGAACACCTGGGTGTTTCTTTTTTAGCAATCTTACATCTCTGCCTGTAATTGAAGAAGATAAAGAGCATCCAGCTTGCATGTCTGGTAATAAAACTTTTTTTTGTGGATTCATTAATTTTGCTGTCTCTGCCATAAAGTGAACTCCAGCCATAACGATAATATCAGCAGAAGTTTTGGAAGCTTCAATAGCTAACGCTAAAGAGTCGGCTGCAAAATCTGCTACACCATGATAAATTTCAGGTGTTTGATAATTATGCGCGAGTATAACCGCGTTCTTCTCTTTCTTTAATTGGTTAATTCTATGAATATAAGGAGCGTGGGTAGGCCATTCAATTTCAGGTAATACTTTAGAAATTTTTTTATATATAGGGTCTGTTGATTTTCGAACTTCAGCTGTAAATTCCATATTAATTAAACCTATCAACTTGTAGGTTGGTTGTCATTCACTTATTCTGACGCAGATTGATATTTCATTAGAAATTAGTTTATAAGTTTTTATATTTTTTCATAGAAATATTAGCCAGCATTAAATTAGGATCTAAAAAAGTCTTTGAAAGCTTAATTTTTTTGAATGATTTAAACGCAAAAATTGCTATTGGTAACTCCGTACATCCAAGTATTATTTTTTTACATTTCATTTTAGTTAAATAATTGATTGCTGGTTTTAGAGCTTTTTCTGCTTCTTTAATTTTTCCCATTTTGACAAACTTTATTGCTTTGTTAACAGATTTTATTTGTAATGGTATTTTTGGGGTAATTAATCTAAAATTTTTATCAAAAAATTTACTATATACTCCAGTTTTTAAAGTACCTTCTGTTGCAAGAAGACCTATTTTTGAATTTTTTGTACAATTTTTTTTAGTATCGAGATAAACTTCTTTTGGCATATTTATTATTGGAAGTTTAATTTTTTTTTGTAGGTCGTCATACCAATAATGAGCTGTATTACATGGAATAACAATAAACTTACATTTACTTTTTTGGAGTGATAAACAACCTACGATTAAACTTTTTAAAACTTTATTATATTTTTTAAGATTTTTTGGTCGCCCAAAATTATCTGAAGAAGATTTTGCATGAAGACTAATAGATTCAGGTCTTCCTGGAATGTCTGATTTATTATATAAAATGAAAAGAGGATATTCTTGATCAATTTTTCCTCTATTGATCATTGCTAGTTTGTTGCAGAAATCAAGCCCAGCTTGAGTTCCCATACCGCCTAAAATTCCAATCATAATTATCTATTTTTTTAAATGAGTTGATTAATACCTCTCATGAAAACTAAAATTAAGCAACCATCATTCGTGTGTGAAGAATGTTGTGACCCAGGTTCAAAAGTTACAAAATCTCCTTTTTTAAAAATTTTATTATCTGGATCAGTTAGCTCACCATCTAACATTAAAAATTCTTCATACCCATTATGCTCATGAAGTAAACTTTTAGCACCTGGTTCCATTTTTAAAAGATAGGATCCTTGACCACCATTTTTTTTGTCATAACTAATTTTATGCCAACTCATTCCCTTAACCGCTACACCATAGTTATCAAATGGCTCAAACTTGACGTTATAAAGATTAGTTATTTTTCTTTTACCCATATAAGTAATATATTATCTAATTAATAATTTATCATTATGCAAGATATATACGTAGGTGATGTAGGAAAAGGGTTTCCTTTAGTTTTGGTACATGGTTTTTTAGGGTCATCTATTATGTGGCAGCCTCAAATTGAAAATTTAAAAAAATATTATAGAATTATTACTCCAGACCTTCCAGGGTTTGGAAGGAGCAATAAAGTTAAACTGCACAACAATATTAATTCAATGGCTAAAATAATTTTAAATTGTTTAAAAGAAAAAAAAATAGAAAAATTTAATTTAATGGGTCATTCGATGGGTGGCATGATTGCACAAGAAATGACTAAATTAGCTGGAGAAAAAATCGGTAAATTAATTTGTTATGGAACTGGACCAGTTGGTAATATTCCAGGTAGATTTGAAACCATTGATAAATCAAGAGAAAAATTGAAAAAAAATGGGTTAGAAATTACCGCACATAGAATTGCAAAAACTTGGTTTGTTAAAGAAAATAAAGCAAAATATTTTTATCTTTGTGATGATGCTGGAAAAGCCACAACTATAGAAGCTGCTGATAATGCCTTAATAGCCATGAAAACTTGGAATGGTCTAGAAAATCTAAAAAATATTAAGAATTTCACTATGATTATTTGGGGAGACCAAGATAAAGCATATAATTTTGATCAAGTTGATATTCTTAATAAAAAGATAGCCAATAGTTATCTCAATATTTTTAAAGGTTGCTCACATAATGTCCATTTAGAAATGCCCAGTGAATTTAACAAATGTATTATTAATTTTTTAAACAACAAATAAAAATAAATGAGTTTTATTATATTAGGTTTTTTAACTGGAATGAGTCTAATTTTAGCAATTGGTGCTCAAAATATATTTGTTATAGAGCAAGGACTTAAAAAAAACTTTACCTTTTTAGTTTGTTCTATTTGTGCCTTATCAGATGTCCTGCTTATTTTTCTAGGTATCTTTATTTTTCAATACTTTGAATCTTTTTTTAACTCAACGGTTGAACTTATTTTTAATATCTTGCTTTTAGGATTCTTGTTTTATTTTATAAGGGGAAAAATAAAACAGAAAAAAAAAAATTTTTTACTAAGCACCAACAACCAAAAAAATTCTTTGTTAAAAACTTTGCTTAAAACACTGGGATTTACATTTTTGAATCCTCACGTTTATTCTGATACTGTTTTTTTTTTAGGTAATTTTTCTAAAAGTTTTTTAATAGAGCAAAAATACTATTTCGGTATAGGGGCCTCTATAGCTTCTATTAGCTTCTTTTTTTTACTTGGATTTTTATCTCAGTATTTTTCTAAGCATCTTCAAAATGAAAAAATATGGAAAATAATAAATTTTATTATTATTTTATTTATGATTTTTCTTACTTTATTGGTATTGGCTGAAATTATAAATTGATAATTATTTTAATTAATAGATTTCAGCCAATAGATATTATGAAAGATTATGCAGATTTTAAATTAACTGCAGCAGGACCTTTTTGACCATCTTCAACGTCAAAAGTTACTTCTTGACCTTCTTCAAGTCCGTTCATACCAGCATCTCTTACAGCAGATGAATGAACAAACACGTCTTTTTCTTTATCTTCTCTTTCAATGAAACCAAAACCTTTAGTGGCATTGAACCATTTTACTTTTCCTTTTAGACTCATATTTTTTACTTTTTTTTAGTGTTAACTTTTATTACTTATAATTAAGTAATTCGCACTTTGTTTAGATTTATTACGGTTTTGTCAACTTAAATTTAGCCAATTTGGCTTTATAATTTTAAGTGTTGCACTATTGGTATTGTATATAGCGTCAAAATCAAAATTTTTTGATGTAATTTTGATTAATGCAAATGGATGATCTTTATCAATTAAAATCTTACCAATACCTATATTTTTGTCAAAAATAGCATCATTTTTATTTATATTTCCCTTAATTATTTTAATAGGTAACAATCTTTTGGTTATTTTATTTTTAAGTTTAATTCTTGCGGTATTTTCTTGACCAACATAACACCCCTTTTTAAAATCTATTCCATTTAATTCATCAAAATTACACTCAATGCCAAATAATTCATTTTGTAATTTTTTCATATTGTTTTGGGGAATGCCCAATGAATGACTTAATTCATAATACTCTTTTTTATCCGCATCGTTTAATTCAAGTTTTTTTAAAGAAAGATAAAGTTTTTCTAAATTAATTATAAGCCTTCCTCCAAGTATTTTATTTCTAGGGTCTAAGAAGATGGGGTCTTCTTTATATCTAAAAGTAAATCCAGGAGAATCGTTTGCTTCATTAAATTTCATCAATTTTTCATAGTTAAAGGCCGCAACAACAAATTCATTAGATAAGTTCAAAATTTCAATTTTTGCTCGAAGTTTGTATAGATTTAATTGCTTATAAAGATCATTAGTTTGTTCCTTTGCACAATCTATAAAATATCCAGATTTATGTTTTACTACCAAAAAATCATAAAGATACTTACCTTGTGGAGTTAAAAGAGAAGCAAAGCAACTACAATTATCGTTAACTTTATTAATATCATTAGTGATTAAGTTTTGTAAAAAATTTTTGGCATCTAGGCCATTAACATAAAGAATTCCTCGATCTTCTAAAATATATACTTTTTGAATATTCATATTTGATTGACAATCAATTATAATATAATTACTTTTTTCATAAATGTTAGATCTAATAATTAAAAATGGTAACTGTTATATAGATAATGATCTTAAAGATCAGGATATTGCAATTAAAAATAGTAAAATTGTAGAAATTGGAAATATTAATGGTGAAGCCAAAGAAGTTATTGAAGCTAATGGCCTAACAGTTTTGCCAGGATGTATAGACACCCAAACTCACTTTAGAGAACCAGGCTCAACTGATACTGAAGATCTTCACTCAGGAAGTAGAGCAGCAGTTGTAGGAGGAATCACATCTGTCTTTGAAATGCCAAATACTAATCCACCAACATCAAACAAGATAGAATTTCAAAAAAAATTAGATTTAGCTAAAAATAGAATGTATTGCAATTATGCTTTTTATTTTGGTGCGACTCCAGATAATGCTTCAGAATTAGCAGATTTAAAAGATTTAGAAGGATGTTGCGGAATTAAACTTTTTGCAGGTTCTTCAACGGGAAATTTACTCGTGGAACATGAAGAGGATATTGAAAAAGTATTTAAAAGTAGTTCAAAAGTTGTTGCAGTTCATTCTGAAGATGAGGGTATGTTAAATATGAGAAAGAAATTAATTAAAGAAGGAGATGTTCATACTCACCCTGTATGGAGAAATGATGAATGCGCAATATCTTCAACCAGAAGGATAGTTAGAATAGCTGAAAGATATAAAAAAAATGCACATATTCTTCACGTCACAACAAAACAAGAGATTGATTTTTTATCACAACATAAAGGTAAAATTACATTTGAAATTACACCTCAACATTTAACAATGTTTGCCCCTGATTGTTATAATAAATTAGGAACTTATGCTCAAATGAATCCACCAATAAGAGATAAATCTCATTATGATAGATTATGGTATGGAGTAAAAAATAATCTTAATGATACCATTGGTTCTGATCACGCTCCACATTTAAAAGAAAATAAAAAAAAAACCTATCCGAA
>Ga0209709_10002246_pt1 | contig 17061 bp, 10 predicted proteins | sample ArcticOcean_MG_C_2_FD_187435 | JGI IMG/M metagenome (GOLD analysis project Ga0209709, IMG submission 187435) | Marine microbial communities from western Arctic Ocean - ArcticOcean_MG_CB4_136 (SPAdes) (version 2) | ecosystem: Environmental > Aquatic > Marine > Oceanic | place: Arctic Ocean... | reverse complement strand
CTGCCGCGACGCCGCAGCGCAAATCGACCGCTTGCATTCTCCGCTTCGATTTCAAGACTCATTTGCACGATCACGTCGAGGACGTCCGACTCTTCCATAAACGGCAAGAATATTCCAAACGAGAGGTGTGCTGAATTACTGACATTCAAAATCGCAAGCGGAATTGCTGCGCGCTCGGCGACGCGCGCGCGGCGCTTGGCTTCTTTGCCTTCGGACACATTTCCGGCTTTGCCTTCGACGTTCGCAACGGCTGCCAGGTGGTTGCTGAAAAGTCGGCCGACGCAAACGACACGGTCGACAGCCACTGGTCGACGTAGCGACATTTTGTACTCGTTTTGCTCACTTTGTTTTTGCATAAATTGGCTTATCTGGGATGGGACATCAGTTCGATTTCCCCATCTTCACAGTCGTCCAGGCGTTGGACAAATGCGCGTCGTCGATCACATCCTCCTCGATGTCAGCCAGGGATGGCAGTCGATTTCGCCGTTTTCGCATCGGAAACGTTCGCAACCGGTTTGCCATGCTGTTCAACACGCTTCGATTTTCGTTTTCCAAAACTACTATTTGGTGACAGCCGTCGTCGTCGTCGTCGTCGCCAAAGTGCATTCTCGAGACGGTGCCGTTTTGGCCGATGAACGACGTCGCTAATGCCGACAGAGCCTTCACGACCGGCATGGCGAGGCCGGACAAACAAAACAGAAGCAATATCGCGATTCTCGAAGGACTATTAAAACACTCGCTGAAATCTGAAAACGCCGTTTTGATGGCCTTCAGAATCGCTTTCAAAAACACCGGTGCGGCCTGCTCCGAGCGCGCCTGCAGACAAGCCAGTCGAAACTTTTCCGACTCCTTCGCCATCCCCGCGGTGCACAAATCGATCAACGAGATATCCGCTTGTCGTTCGGCGCGCACGACGCTGTAACTCTCGAAGAAGAGCACCAAGAATCGCGTGATCGTCAACGCCGCCGTGATGAAAAAACACCACGTTGCTATACGTGGCTGTTTCACCGAAAATCGCATATTATCGTCGTTTAAGTGCGCTATCGCAGTTCGATAGTTCGCGCGGTGGTTCGCCTTTAGCGTAGGCGCCCAAGAGCCACGCATAGGACCACACCACATCTGAAGAACCGCGAAGCTAAAATGCTGGGGTTTCACGCCGACGAAAAGCTGCACGCGGAGGCGTCTTTAAAAATGCACGAATCTCTTCAAGGAACAAAATCCGGCATGGAGATGAGCAACTTTATCTCTCAAACGTGTGCGTCGCGGCTCGCAGAGTCGAACGAGACGGCGATAACCAAAGTCTTCAATCTCACAAAGGCTTTGATCACTACACTAAACATGGAAAACGGCTTGGAGAGAACCGGCTTCCTGGACGACCGACGCGCGCTTCCCAAGTTTATGATAGTTGCGGACCTCATGGGTAAGCGTGTGAGTGCTTGGTCGGACAAGCCGACGTTGATCAGAGAGCTGTGCGCGAGTTTTTACGGCTCGGAAAACGCAGGTTTTGGAAATGGGTGTGTTTTGCGCCACGAAATCGACAACGAAGTCAAATCTGCAGCTCTGCAACAGGAACCGACGAGCCTTTGTTTGGTGCTTGTGCAAAATTGGGGCGAATCTATATCAGACCGCTTTTGGCGTCTGTCGACGATCAAATGCGTCGACGTTTGCACGTTCCGTGACTCTGAGCGTGTGCTAACGTCGATGCAAGCACCGCCGGCCAGGCCGGCGTGCTCGGTCTTGGGCGCGCAGATGACCGAGACGGTCTCGGCAAAGGTCGTCGACGAGTTCTGCAACGACTGGAAGGCGTCGAATTTGGAAAGCAGCGGCGGCGGTGGCGGCGGCGGCGGCAGCAGCGGCGGCAGCAGCGACGGCGACGGCGACGGCGGCGGCGGCACCGGCACCAGCGGCGGCGACGAGGTTGATGTTGCGGAAAGGGGCGCGATCGAAGGTCGACAACTGGTTGTTCTCAAATCGTTGCTCAATCAACTCCGGGGCGAAAACCGCCGATTGCAAACTGCGCTCGACGCTCTGAAGCAGTCGAAAGAGGCGGAAATCCTCAGTCGCGTAAGTGTGTGCATAAAGGCCGAAAGAGAGCTGTTTTACACCGACATCGAAGAGCTGCATCGGAGTCTCGAAGCGCACGCCATCCACACTTCAACCGAACGAGTTCGCGCGGAGGCGCTGGAACGCGAGATAAAAAACACCGACATCGACCTTGCCATGAGCTTGGCGGTCGTCCACGAACTTCGTGGCGAAGTGCTCGTCGAGCAAGAGACGATTGTCTCTACAAAACAGCAAAAGGCCGACGAAATCGACAAGTTGAAGGAGTTATTGCGTCAGGCCCGTGTGGACGTCAAGCGCGTCGAGGCTGCCAGAAAGCAAGAAGCTGAGCAGCGTATCTCGGAGAAGGCCAAGCGGCTAGTGATCGATGGAAAGTTGGAGGACCAGCGGTTGGCGAACGAGACGTTGAACTCTGCGCTTCGGAAAAGCAACGACCGTGAACGAAGCTTTCGGGAGACGACGTCGGAGCAGACCGGTCATTTGGTCGACATGAACCAATCGCACACGCTTGCGATAAAAAAATTGAATATGCGCGTTCTGGAGCTGTGTGCCGTCACGAGCACGCTGCGCGAGGAGCACGCGTCGGCTCTCTGCCGCGAGCGCCTCGTCCATCGAATCGCGGCGCGTTTCCGATGCAAGTTGAAGACGCGCGTCGACGCGACGCGCTTGCGCGCGCGGCCGGCGCCGCTCGACGAGGCCGTCGACAAGCCGCCGTCGCCCAACGCCGTCGAAGCCCTGCACTTCCCCGCCGACGCCGTCGCGTCTGCGAACGCTTCGATTTCCATGCTCAGACGGTTCATCGAAAAGGCGTCCGAAACCACCGGTGGCCGAAGTGTCGTTTCTCCGCAAGGCGGTGTTCGATACGAGCCGTACGTGCACAGTGAACCTTCTTGGTACTCGCCGTCGCAGCTGCAGCAGCAGCAGCAGCAGTGGATGTACACGCAGCAGCCGATGCCACATCCGGCACACCACTACCACCACCACCACCAGCAGCAGCAGCAGCGTCAGCAGCAGCAGCAGCAGCAGTTCGCTGTCTACGGTGCGTGAGCGAATTCTCTCACAAATCAGCCCGTGGACGCGGTTGAAGAGTTTTTGGGGACGTTGGTTTCCGCTCGTAGCGCGAAACTCCAAGCGCTAATAAAGCAACTGTAGCTACCAGAAACGAGGCGCACACCGCTGTGATTCCCAACCCGAACTGTCCGAAGGCGTCTGCGTTTAGGTGGCCAAAACGAAGCGTCATCTCACTGAATTTCACACGCGCTGATTTACCGGTGCCCCCTACCGTACGTTTAACGAAAACGTTATATCTAACCCTAAACCGCGTGTTTACAGGGAAGGTCGTTTGCGTGGTGCGGTTGCGATGACACCGAAGCGGAAGACTTTGTCGTGCGGCGGTGAGCGCGTCGTCAAGAAACCGCGTGCGAAAAACGAGCTGTTTAATTGCCCCGTCTGCTTCGAGGACTTTGACGATAAGAAAAGGTCGTCGTTTCCTTGCGCACATCCCCTGTGCACTGTGTGCTACACGAAGTGCGACAACTGCCCGCTGTGCCGCGTCGGCCGCGACGGCAGCAGCGACGAAGAACGGCGCGTCGCGCAGAGCCGACTCGATGCGATGAGCGTGGGAAATATCGTCCTTTCGCGAGCACACGACCGCGTCGTCAACTTCATTGGTGGCAACGGTGGAACGCCGTTTGACTCTCTCGCGGTGACCACACATGGATTCGGCAGCGACATCAACGCCTTGCTTTCCGAAATCGTGTTTTCGGTGATTTCGTCGCGGAACGACCGCGGCGGCGCGCCACGGTCCCACGGCCAGCGCCAGCAGCGGACGAGCGCTGCAATTTACCGCGCGAGTGCGCGGCCGCGCGGCGCGTCGCGAATCGTGCGAGTGAACAACTTCGATGCGACTGCATTTGGACGGCCGAATCGCTAGTTGACAGGGCCTGGGCGGATGGCGTGGCATTTTACCGCGTTCGGTGAAATGTCGTCGTCCAACGACGACGAGGGCGTGCAAATACCCGCCGATTGGACCGATTGTGACAGACGGGCGTACTTGAAGATTGCACTGCGGCGAAAGGACGAGCATGTAGCAGGGTACGCTGTCGTGTCGATTGGCGCTCAGTTGTTTTTGAACATCAGCCAAAAAGTAAAAGACATTAGACTTGTTGAGGCTGTGTCAAGTGAGGCAGAAGCGTCGGAGCGTACGGGTGTTGAACTGCCATGCGACCCACTTTCGACCGAAACGCCTTAGTTACAGGCACACATAGGAAATTCGTTTCCGAAACACAAAAACAAAGTGCGTCGATGTCTACGGCCGTGGCGTTCGTAGCATCCGTACTTATAAGTCTATTCGTGGGAGTTTTATCACTTTCCGAAGACGCGGTTGCGATACCGGCATGGGTCAACAAAGACACTGGGTACTGCGTGCGTGTACGCCGGATGGGCGACGCGGCGGTGGCAAGTGTCTCGATAGGGACGCCACCGCGAGTTGTCAAGCTCTTGGTGCGGCTGGACAAGGTCGTCGACGCGAACAACGCCCATTCGTCGACCGTGATATTCGCCGACGAGCTCCTGCGCAGCGAGACGCTTCGATGTGACGACTCTCGCCACTGCTCGGACGTGGTCGTCCTCTCGGCCTCGAGCGACGGGCGGCAGGTTTTCGCCTACGCGGAGTTTGAGTACGCAAATGCAGCGAGTTCTGAATTGTACGTGGAAAAGAACGTGGGTGCGGAGGGCTCCATGGCGCTCGTGCGCGGGCGGACCTACTCCCTCACGCGCACCCATCTTTGCTGGGCGAACGAGACGATTGCCGCGCCCTTGCAAGACAAGAGCAACGTCGTTTACGGCATAACCGCGTCGATCGACAGCGAATTAGGCACGCTGCATACGACAAGCGAGGCCATCACCAGGGCTGCGGCGGCGGCTGGTGGGGAAACCCCCTTTTACGACGCGCCCGCCACGGCGTGCAATGCTTCCGTCGAACTTTTCCCGCTGCAGGCTGTGGCGGAGCAAAACTGGCTGGCTCTCTCGTCGGGATTTCTTTACGAGGCCTCTTCGCAAAAGCTTGAGTCTCGAAGGAGGTCGGTAGAGCGTGGGCTAGTTTGTTCGGAGAAGCGAAGTGAAGACGAGATTTACGAGATGGACTGCACATTCGACCCATACGCCACGTGCAGACAGCTCCCCAGCATACCTTTCAGACGGCTTTCGCGGTACACCGTCGACGTCACTCCTTCCAGCGTCAACGACACCGCCACGATCACTGCCACGTTCGAAGTGGCGCTGTCAAGAATTTCAGGCTCGCTGTCGCTCTCGGGGACGGTCTTCTTTGCATCGGTCCGGCTCTGCGTGCTGCTGATCGTGGCGTTTGTCGTATATTCGCGTGCGGAGCGCCAAACCGCCAGCGCCTTTCACACGCTCAGCACTGCACTGGACACCGCGTCCGGTCGAGAGAAACGCGAATACCATACTAAATTGTCGACAATCACGGACGCAGTCGTGGGTGCCATGGCAATCGCCTCGCGAGCGGCCGTTTTCGCATTCCAATCACCACTTTTGATTGCAGACTCGCACACCGACGGCGTCGTTCTCGAGGCGATCGGCATCTTTGTCTCGATCCTACATTTCATGCTCCGCAACATCATCCTCGAAGTAGATTTGAACAAGGAGTCGCCGATACAGAAGCTCGGTGGGTCGATGGCACTCGCCGACGCGGCCAACGCCGCTCTCATGTCGGTGGTGTCGACGCCAATCCTGCAGGTGTCCACTCGCGATTTCGACTCGGTTGCCAGGCTGTTTTGCGGCGTTCTGATCGCGATATTCGTCTTTCACAGATGCTGGTTTTCGGTGACTTCGTGCGTGCTGCTCGCAAGTACCACCGCCACCGACAAACGCTTCGATCCGGTGTACCCACTCGTCTTGTGGACGTCGGCGCTTTTATGGACAATACAAACAATATCGATCGTATTCGGGTTCGGACGCTTCTTTGTCGTGCCTCAGTCGTACAGCATGCACCGAAACTGGGTCGGGAACGTGTCAGTCACGGAAGGGGCGGTGTTCTTTACGTTTATTGCGGTGGGAATCCCTCTCATAAACAGGGTTGTCGTGAAAATCGCTCGGAGCAGGCTTTAAAAGCCAGTGCAAGCGCGAAGGTGGCAAAAAGCCACGCAGTCAGGGGGAGAACGAAAGTCAGTGCACGTTGCAAATTTAGCACCGCCGCCACCAGTCGCATTTCGAACACACTATCGTTCGAGACACGGCTCTGCACCGGTCCATTTTAGCGTGTGTAATCGATCGTTTTATGTATATCTGGGCCGGTTGGAGTGCAAAAGCAGGGTTGTTCTCTGCAAGACCTCTTGGGGTGCCACGGATTCCAGGACAGGAGTATCCACGAGAGCTGATCTTTGAGTGAATACGAAAAAAGCACCATCGGACTTTGATAGTGTGCGAGGGAGAGAGAGAGAGAGCGAGAGCGAGCGAAGGCCTGTCCGAGACAATGTCTGAAGGAAGCGTGGTGCATGAACAAATCCAAGAATTGCGCGCAAGCGTCAAATCGATCGACGGCCTGACGACACCCCCCACCGCGATGCGATGCAAAGAACGCGAGCGTCGTTCGGTGTTGATGCTCAACGCGTTCATGTCACACCCCCCAAACCGCGCACTGCCGCCTTCCGAACGCAAGCTCTGGGGAAAATGGGACATCTCGTCGGATGCGATATTGGTCGGCCGGCTGTTTTCGACGGTCGCACGCGTCGCCGATGGGCTACCCATTACCGGCGAAGCGACCACGCCGCCAACTGCCTTCTCGGTGTCGTGCATCGCCTGGAGCGATCTCGTAGAAGACAAGTCTTACGCCGAAGGCGTGGAGGCAGCTCTTAATTACACAGGTTTTCGCAACCCCGGCGCTTCGGACGCCGACGCCTCCGCACTGAACGCGCTCGTGAGATGGAACGTCCGCGACGAAATCTACCATTTCGCGCGAGGGGTGCAGGCCTTCTTCACGGGAATAATAACCGTTTGGGACGATATGCCGATCGTCAGGACGAGCGAGGTGGCATCGTCTTATATTTACAATTTGCGCGACGTGTCGTCGCTCTCGGATGCAGAGCGGCTGTTTTCCGACGTCGCCGCGCTGGTACACAACGATGGCATCCGGATATCCCGTGGCGTTGCGGAAAAGGAGTGTAAGAAGAACGTCGTTTCGTCACACGTCGACTTCCATTTGCACACATTGACTTGGTCGTGCCGGAAGCGAGTGTCGAAGCGGCCCCGGTCGAGTGCCGGTACTGGCATGCCAGGCGGCAGCAGTTCGGGCACGTTTGACCCAGATGCAGGACTCGTGAGTTTAGCCGCCACGGCGAGCCAAGGGGCGGGGGGCGTGGCGACGAAGGGGGAGAGCAGGGGCGTCTTCGCCACGAACGCACCGTCCGTCTCTGGAGACGGCAAGTACGATGTCTACGAAGCGTCGTCGCTGAAAGAAGACGTCTCGGAAATGCACGAAAAGCATCGGGATTTGCTGACGGCTGTGGCCGACCCGAACAATGACGGTGGCGGCGGCGTCGTGAACACCTTCTTTTCGCTCTTGGAAGTTGACGCACCGCCCAGCGACCCACCACCGCCGCCGCCAGAGACACCGAACCAGCGCACTTTCCGACTTGGCACGCATGTCCTCATTGACACGCGTTCGCCAGAACGCGTACGAAATGAGACTGCCGCCGAATACATCACGAGCCTCGAAGAAATGGACGAACCGTTCGTAGAGACTGGAACCCACAACCTCCACGCAAAAAGAGACAATCCGAGCGTTCTGTGGAATCATGTACAGGAAGTCATCAAGTATGTTGCGAAGTGCTCCGTCGCTGTGGAAATCGACAGTCGTTTCAACGCCGCCGTCACTGCAAACGGAGGAGGTGTCGAACACCAGATCAGCAACGCGCAAGACCAGGAGTCCGAGAATTCGTTCTGGAAGCGTCTGCGAGGTGAGCCGTTGATTCCCATCGCCTTCGGTGCGAAAAACATTGTTTATAAATGGAACGATGCGCCTACGAACACCGAATTGGCGCGAACAAAACAGTACTTTGAAAAGCACATTCCACCTATTCGAGGCGGCGGCGGCGGTGGTGGCGGCGGCGGCGGCGGCCGCAGCAGCAGTGGCCGCAGCAGCAGCAGCAGTGGCCGGAGCCGCGGCGACCGCGGCGGCCGCAGCAGTGTCGACAGCGGCGGCCGTGGCGGCCGCGGCAATGGCGGTTCCCGCGGCCAGCTGATGAAAGGTTTTATGGAAGGCCTTGGTCTTGGCCCTGGCACGACGCCCGATCGTGATGAGAAGCCCGATCGTGATACGACGGCCGGCCGTGCACCACGGCCGGGGGGGGCTGAAATGCTCATTCGCGCCCCTCTGTCGCGCACCAAGGGCAGCACACTCTCCGTTGCAATCGACACCGTTCATCAATACCTCGTTGCGTCCAAGTACGACGTCGGCGTGGTCGTTTCTGCTGCCGTCATATTCGACATCGACCGGCTTGAAAGCGAGGAAATTTGGACGAGTGAAGTCGAATCTCTTAAAAAAGATTACAATGTCCGGCACAAATCGCAAGAAGGTGCAATGAAGAAGCTTCTTCCATACGCACGACACCCGGAAGGTGTCGGAGAGAAGAAGTATGGCGTCCTCTTCGTGGTCGAGCGCATGTACTTCGAAACGGACCACTTTTTGAGAAGCCCGACGACTGCCGTTTTTAGACCTCAGCTCCACGTCGACGGCGTGAATGTGGGTGTCGAAGGGGTGAGCGACTCGCACCTCGCAATGAACGCCATATGGACCCTCATCGCCCGAATGTCTTCGCTTGGAATGGCCTTCTTCGACTTTCATCTTGGCAACGTCATGTTTAATAAGCAAGGTGGAGTGTACGTGGCTAAACTCGTCGATATCGAGCCTGACTATGGCGCATTTCTCACATATGCAGAACTCCGCGGGGCGAACGGCGATCACCCAAGGAGCTGGAAGGCGTTGCTAGCTCTGAACTCGCTGACGGTGGCCATGGCTCTCGCAGGTGACACAAGTCGCCACAAGCTTTTCACGACGTGGGTTTCAGCCGATCGGACGCAATTGGACGAAAAACTCAGTGGCGCTGCCTTGGACATTGGGCATTTCAACAGATTCTTTAAAATCTGCTCCGAAGTCTTCGATTCGTGCAGGCTTGAGCAGGAGCGTGAGGCCAAAGCCACCGCTGCCAACCCCGCCGCTGACGACGCCGCCACCAGGCTATCGCTGCCCGAAAAACTCCTTTTGGTCGATTGGAACGGCGGCTACATGGGTACGGGAATAGACGAAGGGCATGTTTCAAACGACATCTACGGCAATACAAGCGCCGAAAACAAGGAGATCATAAACCGCAAAAACGCTCGCAGCGTCGAAATTTATCAGACCAAACCATATGATAAATTCGCTCATATGACCTCCGCGATGCTCAACACGACGTATCATCGGAGTGTGAAAGAAGCGCGAGTCAATATACTTGAGTATTACAACCGTCGACAAGCGGCGATCGTTGAGATTTTGCAACGCTTCACGCCTTTCAAAACGTACACAGAAGCGAGTCTGTCGGCAACCGATGTCGCGGAACTGATTTCCAACCAAGTGGATCGACGCAACGCGCGAAAACTGGCCGACGCGAATAAGTTTCTTTCGACCTCGTCCTTTCTACGCACCGCCGGTCCCATCGCGCGCTACGCCGGGGAGATTTCTGACCATGGGACGCCGATGATCAAGTTCTTAATGAGGTACATATTCAATCCTCGCCTGCGGATCGCACCAATGTTCAAAAACGCATCTATCCTGGAACTGCCGCTCAATAATAGACACGACGGATACGAGGACGCTCTAGTGAAGAGACGGCGTCAGATCATCGCGTTTAATGACCCGGCAGACGGCGGCGAGGTCCCCACCGGTGGGGATGATGCCATGGATGATGTGTAAATACGTGATTATGTGGTGGAAAAACGACGACGGCGAGTGCATTGGTTTCGAATTCACTAGTTGTTGATTAAATGTGGTATAAAAGTGTATGAGCGTGTGTGTGTTGTACATGCCAGCAGCGCCAGCAGCGCCAGCACCGGCGGTGGCGGCCGCGGCGGCCGGGGCGGTGGCGGGAGCGGCGGCATCGTCGATCCAGCTCTCAAACCGACTGCCTTGAAAACGTCGAATACTTCGAATTTTCGAAAAACGTTTTTATAGCAATCAGTGCTAACTGGAAGGAGATAACGACGTCATCCTGCATGCCACCGAGCTTTCCTGTGTAAGTTTTCCTGCTCTTTGCAAAGTGAGTCTTGGGCGCCTCGGTCACCACCGAGAAATTTCGCAATTCGTCTCCTAAGCGCCGTTTTGCCTCTTGAGACGACATCGATACACTGAAAAAGTGTTGATTGAAGGACAGCTTGCCGACTCGTAGTGCTTCGCGCACGAGTAGGGCCATCGCCTCCTTGCGGGAGTGCGTCGTGAGCCAGCCGAGTTCGTTGTGTGCTCCTTCTGCCAAGGACACCCAATTCTTGATATTCATTTCGGACAAATGATGCAACAGGTGCTGTGACTCGAATCTGTAAACGAACAGTGTCGACCGGCACACGTGTGTGTGTGTGTGTGCGTAAATCGGCGGGCTGCGGCGGGTTCGATCGCGTCGATGCGGTATTACGCCAGATTCGACTCGAAATTCAGCACACACATCGCGTTTGAAAACATCGCGATCGATCGAATTGTTTGGATGTGATTATAGAGGAGTTTGTGCGTGTTTCGCACCTCTCGTGTGATCAATGCCTCGACGCCGAGCACCTGCGATGGGTGTGAACGAGCGTCGCTAAGTTTTATTCGGGGGCGTGTGTGGGCGGGTGGGTGCGTGCGCGGATGGCGGAATTCCCAAAGGATGCGCTTTGGCAGATGCTCTTCGGCGATCCACTTTCCACACGGGCGTGTAAAGCGGGAGAGAACGCTCAAAACACGGTCGATCAGCTGAATTGTGCGATTGTGGAGATAATACAGCTCTTGCGAGCAGAGCATGGCAACGAGAGCCGCGCTTTCAAGCAAGCGGAGAGGGAGCTGTGTGAGGTCCGCGATATGCAAAACTGCGGCGATGTCGCCGTCGCGTGCAAACGCGGTATTGTTCTCTTTACATTGTGGCGCGAGCCCGTTTTTGCCGACCGATTCCGATCGTCCGATTCGAAACTTGTACGCGACCTAACGCAGCGAATTTTGCCCGTCACCGCACCGTCCTTTTTAGCAAATTTAGGGCAGCGCCCCGATGCGTTCGTGGCCCTGTGCTGCACTCTCTACGTGCTATGGGCGGGTGAACCAATGGCCTTGAAACCGGGTTGGGAGATGGAACATGCTGGCGTACCTGGATCGTGCCGTTTGCCTTGATCAACGCGGAGCAAATTGAAAACGCCGACGCACCGCCCCCTGACGGATCAACCGAGATAAAAACGTGTTGGACGTTTTTGCGATGGTCTCGATCGTCCCAGAATATTACTTCGGGCACGCGTTGCTCGAAGGCCGTGACGTCGTCGTCCCTGCGAATTCACGCCGTGCGTTTTTGGGGTGGGGTGGGGTGGCAGTGGCGCGTGTGTATGTGTGTATGTGTGGCGCACGCGTGGCCGTTTGCATACCGGTATAGCTTTTCGGAGCCATCGGCGCTTATACCAAGTGATTCGCGAAGCAGCATTGCCGGGTCCTGTTCAAGTAAGGCGGTCGGTGGGGTGTGCTCCCCAAAAGCGGGTTCGAAAGTCGGTTCAAACGGCTTGCCGGTGGACGCGTACGTCGCTCAGCATCGTTCTGACGATCTCGACCTTGGAAGACGAGATCCATCGCGGGATCTCACTCATCTTATGCCGACAATTTTCGGGGTGCTCCGTTTTGAGGCACGCGTCTGAAAACAAAAAACCAGCGACGGTGCAAGATTAATCTCAAGAATTTGAAAAGGCGGAAGCGCGCGCGTTGGCTTACCGCACACCAATGTGATTGCAATCGACTCGAAGACCTTTTTACCGTCCGGCCCAGTCAGTGCAATCCTGTGGGTTGTGAGCCAGTGTGTCTGTGTGTGTGTGTGTGTGTGTGTGTGAGCGAGCGAGTGGCAAACGCACATCTTTGAGTAATGATTCGCGCCGTCGAGCAGCGTCGAAATGCATAGCAGCACGGACGATTGCATACTGAATACACGGTGAACGGTGGTCAAATTCGAGTCAATGGAGGGTTGGAAATGCTGTTAGCAAACCTTAGCAAGGGCACGACGACCTCGTTCACGAGGCCTGGATCACAGTACTGTGGAAAAGGGGTGGAGTGGTCTGCGTGTTTGTGTGGGATGTGTGGGGTGTGAGGGGCGTGGCCGTGCGGGCTGGCGCACGGCGGCTTCCTCCAGGATGACAATTTCTCCGCTCACGCCTTTTAAACTCTGCTCCGGGATAGGATTTTTACAAGACGTCGGGTTGAAATTTGTGCCTTAATACACTCAAATACACGTTCAAACATTGCAATGTGAGGCGACTAATGTACCCGTCCACCTCTCCACCCATGCGAAAGAAAGAGAGAAGGAGTGAGAGCGAGAGAAGGAGTGAGAGAGAGGTGTGCGCGTATCAATGCGCTCTTCGACGCCCAGAACGATACCTTAGCGTTTGCGTCGGCGTGACTCGGACACGTTTGGGCGGCCGCTCTTTTGAGAAACACAGAAAAAGAGCGCAGTCGCTGGCACGCACCATGTCTGAAGAAATATGTGCGGACGATGTGCATGTGCTGGCTCCCCGTTGCAAGCTGCCGCGCATCTGCAGGAAATTGAAGATTTCTGGCCCTAGCTACGAAGCGAACGAGTCTTTTCACAAGAACCAGCTCGACATGGTTTCGAAACTCGAATGTCTTGGGTTTGAACACCACGTTTTTAAGGAATCCATGACAGCGGCGCGTATTTCACAACCCAAGTCGCCATTCACGAGTGGCTCCAAGCCGGGGCGTCAGAGCGCCACGTCGAAATTCAGCGCGCACATGCGCGAACTCAAGGCAAAGCGGCACAGCTTTTTGGTCGCACAGCCGTCGTTTATTTCGCCACTGCCGGCCGAGCGCAGCGGTTTGAACGCGCATTCAATCATCGCGTGCCTCTTACGCGACAACAGCAACCACGTGGCGATCGTGAGCAAGCGAAAAACGTCAGAGGCGGCGGCGCAGCAGACGACGCGCGTGCACATCGGCAGTGTGGGCGTGGCGGACGTTTCGTATCAGATAGCGACCGCGCTCGTGGTCGGATTTGGAAATTCCATGGCGAAGCAGTCGCTTACCGACGACCTCGTTCGGATCTGCAACCCGCATTGTACGTTTTCGTACGACGGCAACGATCTGCTCGACGCATCGGACTCGAAGCCGGTGTTCTTCTGCGTGTCGTCGACGGAGCATTTCTGCCAAGTCGCGCCGAGAAGCGTTTGCAAACGCGACTTCCTTCAGGTGTCGACGGCCTTGGCCAAGAAGCAACTCGACTCCCAGTACATTTCCTCGTTCGTTTCGCAGTGCACTTCGCACCTGGACCTGACCTGCTACAAGATCGTCCATTGCGCGAATGGCACGCGGATATGGTTTTCGTGGGCGCTGATTATTTATCTCGTCGCCGACGTCCGTTTTCACGCATTGCTGGCCGAGGAAGGGTTTACCGACTTCGATGTTGCACTTGCCGACGCGATGAGCGCGTATGGACACCTGCAAGTGGGAAATCGGTCCAGACGCCAATCGGAGGAGTTTGCACAGCAGATGAAACTCGTTTCGGAGAGCGATTCGACCGACGCGGCGAGTGAGAAGAAGCGGAAGGAGCTGTTTGATGTCATGGGGACGCTCAAGGAGATGACGGATGAGTGGAACGTTGGGGGGTCGAATATGAGAATGGGTGTGGACGACGAGGACGAGAGCGACGACGAGAGCGACGACGAGAGCGAGTCAACCGACACCGCCCCGTCGAGCTCGTCGAACGTGTCGCTCGAGACGATGTCGTCGGCGATGCGAGTTAAGCGCAACAGCTTGCTGTCGAAGAAGGTCCGGCGCAGCCCTTCGAACGGCGACGTTTCGCAGGCGAGCTCGGCGAGAGCGTCGGCGTTGTCCAAACGAGCCAAGTACACCGGCGCGTACGGCGTGCGATCGCTCGAGTTTTGGCATCTGCATTTCGCACAGAGCGAGTGTGGCGCCGTTGGCCCACTCTCGTGCTGCAACGAGAGCACGTACAAGCTGATGATATCGAATTGCTCGTTGAAGCACTTGGTCTCGGAATCCACGGCGGCGTCGGTACGCGCCGCCGAGCGCGTCTTGAACTGGCAGATGGACATTTTGCAGCCCGACGCCGACCTCTCGGCGATTTCCCGCGATTCGGCGCTGTACACCCGCGCCGAGATGCTGAAACTGGTCATTCAAGACGAGAGCGTGTCGTATGGAACGTCGGCGTGGATGGTGCGGACGTCGCCGTCCTCCGACGACGTTCATCGATGCGTCGGTACGAGTCGCCTGCTGACAGGGCACGGCGGCACCGGCCGTGCCCTCGTCATGACGTGCGTGTCGCCTGGTACGGTCGGGTGCGAGTGGGCCGTCCCGCCGGCGCATCATTACGCACGCGTCGCGTGGTCGAGGTCGACGATGCGCAGCCATAATTTGGACGATGCGTCGCACGCCGTTTCCGAGGCGGCGGAGGCCACGGCGTATTCGTGGAAGGTGAACAACTCGGGATTTGCAGGCTACCAGCCGACCATGCGAACGAAGGCCGCGGTGTCGAGGCGCGTGAGCACGGTTGGCGACGGTGCAAAGCCGCCGTTGATCACCGGCATCACGCGAAGCGTCCTTGCCTTCGAAGCGCGCATCCTGGCGAACAAGAATACGCTGGTGGCCGCCGGGCGGGTGTGCGAGGCGGTCATGGAATCGGTCAGCGCTGCAAGGGAGCGGCCCACGTCGCTGCTGAAGAGCGAGCGCGCGTGCGAGTACACCGAGGGGAGCCGCACGTGCTTCGACGACATCCGGACGCCATGCACGACGCCCAGCAACGTGTTTGGGGTCGGAATGCACCTCTCGGAGTGCGTTCGGTTTGCTTACTCGCAGATTCACGCGAAGCAGTCGCCGCTGATCGCGTCGATTGCGCCAGTGTCGTCCGTGCAGGAGGGCGATCAGGAGCTCGTGAACCCATCGCTCCGGCCATGGGCGCTGCTGCACCCACTCGACATTTCCTTCGACAAGCGCGCTGGCGCGACGCCTCGAACGGTGTACACTTCTGACAACGTGGCCCTCGACGAGCTCCCGGTCGTCGCGACGGTCACCGTGTGTGGCGAGAGCGCCGTTCCGGTGACTTCTGCAATCCGCATGCTTTTGACCTCGCTGCTGGAGACCACCGGAGAGGACCGCTCGTCGTTGCTGCGGCAGTATCGATCGGTGCTGTTTATGTCGGGCGTGCAGTGCACGACGCTCAACGGCTTTTCCAACGCGGTCTCGGCGCGCGACATGAATACGAGCATCGACGGCACGAGCAAAATACACAACCCCGACAACCACCGCTGCGGCTTTTTCACACCCTTCCAGGCTTACATTGTTGGAAACTGCAACGTACCGCGGATGTTTGCGGGCACGTCGTGGTACGGCGCGTATGGATCGTTTTACGACTGCGGCTCGGTCGCGTCGGTGGGCAACAACGGCAAGCACGTCGTCTCGGACGGCCGTCTGCCCATCAAGAACATCATGATGAGCGACGAGCAAGTCGACCGGCTTTGTGCCGAGCTGGGCGCGCACACGGTCGTCCCGCTGTGCAATACGGACTCGGTGAAGCTGTTCGAGCTGGCACCGACGGAGATGTACGGCCTGCCACGCTACATGGTGCCCGGCCTGCACACGGCGCTCAAGGGCCTGTGCAGCGCGTTCAGCACCGTTCGGCGAATGACCAACCAGCAGGACAGCGATACCGTCATGTCCATACAGGTGCTCCCGTTCAGCCCGTTTACCGAAGCCGTGGCGCCCGTCGTGAACCAGGGCGTTTGGAAGGGGTTTCGCGAAAAGAACCGTCCAAACGGCGGCTGGGCGACGCATCGATGCGATTCGACCATGGCAGAGGCCTCGTTGCTCAGCAGCCCGTTATTTTCCAAGGCGCGTGTCAAGATGACGCAGCCGGACGACAACGTGTTCGAGACGGTCGACGCGTATGCGGCGAGTGTTTTTATCATGGCATCGCAGGTTGGGTGCATTGCTCAAGCGCTCCATGCATTGGAAAACGGCATCGAATTCTACGACGATGTGCGTGGTTCAATGACCACCCTAAAGCGGGTGTGTGCTTGGCTGCATCGAATGGACGACGACGACGACGACGGCGGCGGCGACGGCGGTGGCTTGATGACGGCCACGCACGCGACGCTTGGTTTCGATGCGCTCGTTTTGATCAACGCTTGTGCGCCAATAGAGTTCGAAGTCGGAAAAGAGGTCATATTGAAGGCGTACGAGCACGGGCCTTCCAATTCTCTGCGTTCGAAGCGCACGTCCATCATGGCCTTGTACAACACCGACGGATTCATCGGAAAAGACGACGTCGATGCGGCCAATAAGTATTGGGGGCGTTTGAGCAACGGTATCTGGGACGAAACGACCGATCTAATTTGCATGCTTCACCAAAGGGCAGCGACCTTCAAAAACTCATTTGAAGAGATCAAGGCGAGTTCGCATGTGTTCGACACGTGGGTGCGGTCGTTATGGAAGCTACACTCACCCGACGGCATTACGCCGCCGGGGCCGTCGTCGCCGTTTTATGGATGCAAATCGAAAGAGGATGTCAATTCGGGCCACGTGAACTGCGTCTTTGTAGACCGCCCCGATACGTTGAACAGCATGAGACGGAAGCAACGAGGTGCCGTTTTCGGGCTCTCAAACAACGCACCGAGTCAAATAATGTCGCTGCTCACGGCCGCATTCCTCCCGGGCGTGCGTGTCCAACTCGCGAGAAACGAGGGCAATATTTGTTTGCGCGCTAC
>Ga0209709_10002241_pt1 | contig 17080 bp, 15 predicted proteins | sample ArcticOcean_MG_C_2_FD_187435 | JGI IMG/M metagenome (GOLD analysis project Ga0209709, IMG submission 187435) | Marine microbial communities from western Arctic Ocean - ArcticOcean_MG_CB4_136 (SPAdes) (version 2) | ecosystem: Environmental > Aquatic > Marine > Oceanic | place: Arctic Ocean... | reverse complement strand
CCAGAAATAGTTTTTTCATTGGAATTTCAGCTACATTATTGGCAACAGTTTTAGGCACCGTTGCTGCTTTAGGCTTAAGCAGACGTAATATGCCATTCAAAGGTACTATTATGGCAATACTAATTTCACCAATGGTCGTTCCATTAATTATTACATCAGCAGGTATGTTTTTCTTTTATTCAAAGATTGGATTAACTCATACTTATTTAGGTTTAATTCTTGCACATACTGCACTTGGAACCCCGTTTGTTGTAATTACAGTTACAGCAACTTTAACCGGCTTTGATACAAATTTAATTCGTGCATCACACAGTTTAGGAGCAGATACAATGCGGACATTTTTTAAAGTTATTATGCCATTAATACTTCCTGGTGTTATCTCTGGAGCTTTATTTGCGTTTATTACATCTTTTGATGAAGTTGTTGTTGTTATGTTTATTGGAAGTGTAGAACAAATAACTATACCTAAACAAATGTGGGCAGGACTTCGTCAGGAAACAAGTCCAGTAATTTTATGTATGGCTACCTGTCTAGTATTTCTTTCTATTGCCCTCTTAACAACAGTTGAGTTATTAAGAAGAAGATCTGAGCGACTACGTGGGATTAAATTACAAAATTAATCAGCAATTGTTCCAACAACCCATAACGCCACTACTATATATGCAAAAATCATGATAATTATACTATATGAATCCAAGCTCTTTTAAAATCGATAATTTACAGTATTGTAATTGGTCAAAAGAAATCTTCCAAATTAACAATGAAGCTAAATTAGACGCAATTCATGTAACAATAGCTTACCATGAAGATTTTAATGAGGTAGAAAAAAACATAAATACTTGGAATAAATACTTTAAGGAATTTAAAGATTTAATTTTTCATGGAAAAACATACAAAGATATAGAGAAAGCTCATAAAGAAAAAAAGACAGCAGTTTTTTTTGGTTTTCAAAACTGCTCTCCAATTGGTGACAATATAGGTTTAGTCGAAGAAATTCACAATTTAGGAATAGTTTTTATGCAGCTAACTTATAATAATCAATCCTTGTTAGCCACTGGCTGTTTTGAAGAAAATGATAGTGGCGTTACAAGAATGGGGAAAGAAGTTATTAAAGAAATGAACAAACTTGGAGTGGTAGTTGATATGTCTCATTCAGCCGAAAAATCTACATTGGATGCAATAAAAATATCTTCTAAACCTATAGCCATAACACATGCAAACCCATCTTTTTGGTTTGAGGCAAAAAGAAATAAATCAAATGAAGTTTTAAAAGCTTTAGCTGAATCTGGTGGAATGATAGGCTTTTCTTTATATCCTCATCATTTAAAAGATAAGTCAAACTGCACTTTGGAAAGCTTTTGTGAAATGGTTGCTAAAACTGCGAACTTAATTGGTATTAAACATTTAGGAATAGGCTCAGATCTTTGCATAGGACACCCAGACTCCGTTGTCGATTGGATGAGAAATGGAAAATGGACCAAAACTAAAGATTATGGAGAGGGAAGCTCTTCAGATGCAAACTTTCCTAAACAGCCTATTTGGTTTGAAGATGCTAGAGGCTTTAAAAACCTAGAAGATGGTTTAAAAAAAGTTGGTTTTAAAGAAGCCGAGGTAAATGACATACTGGGAAATAACTGGTATAATTTTTACCGAGGTATAAACAGTTGAGCAAGTTAAATATACAACTTAGAGATCCCAATGAAATAATGAAGCTTTCAAGACTGGGATCATTTCATCAGTCCAAACTTTCTTTCCTGAGAAGTTTTATTAGAGAATTTAAAGATTGGAATTATAAAAGAAACTCATTTGATTTAGATGAAAGAGGTTATGGCACAGCAATCTATTCGTTCAGCAAAAACCAAAGAAACTATTCTTTAGTTTGTTTTGCGCAACATATTAATTCTGATGAAAGATCAGATAGAGTTATTGCAACAAAATGGGATGCTGCTTTTGTTTTGCATGATGGAATCCCAACTAAAGAAGACATTAAACGTTTAAAAGAAAATGTACCTAAACAAGAAGTAGGAAGAGTATCATCGAAAGAACTCACCTTATCAAGGGCAAACAAGTCAGTAAGGGCATTCGACCATGTTGTCGATTCTTTAAGCTTGGGGAAGCAACCGGATAAAAAATTGTTAAATAAAGTTGGATATCTGTACCGTACGACAGCTGTTTATGGTTCAGGAAAATTTGGTTTAGCTGATCGTTTTAGAATTAAAGATAGAAAAGAAATTTATGGACCATTTAGATTAGAAATGATGCTGGTCTATTTAGTAAGACAATTTACTTTTGATCAGGTTAACCATATAGCAAAATCTAAAAACCCAGATAAAGCAATAGAACTAGATTTAAATATTGCAAGGAACTTGGGTATTGGCAATTCTACTGGATTAGGAATGGCACCATTTATTGTAAACCACCCAACTCTTTTACATAATTGGATTTATTGTAGAGAAAAAGCTTTAAAACAAATTAGATCTTTAGAAAAAGTTGATAGTAGTGAATTAAATTTTTTTAAAGATTGTCTTATTAAATCCAAAGCCAGCATTAATTCCTGGGGAACTGATAGCAAATATCAAGGTAATAAAATTAATTCTTTAAAGGTTGGATTGATAAAATTTGATAAATTTTTAAAAAATGAATGTTCGGTAAAAGAAAAGTATTTGTGGAATAAAATTTATATCTGGGCAGAGAATAACGTAGAGGATGAATGTCTAGAATATATTGTTTCAATGATGATGGAACCTTATGATGATATTATTGAACCTTTAATTAATAATATGAGTTCAGAAGAAGAGGAATATTTTACAATACCAACTCATAAAAAAGTGTCTGAACTTAAAAAAATTATAGAAAATAATTATAAATCAATCATAAAAATTGATTTTGATGCAAAAGATAGCAATTTTAATTTTTGGTTTATATCTAAAAACAAAGAAGAACCTCGAGTAGCTAGCAGATACGATGAACATGGTGCTGAATTAGAACAACCTTTAGCAATTGCTAGGGACATTAAAAAACTCTATGAAAAAATAATCAAAGAAAAACAAACAAATACAGTTGCAGAGTTTCTTTTAAAAAATGATGCAGTAAGACACGTGGTTAGAAGAGCTTTTATAGTAGATAAATTTCCTTATTCCGAAATTCAAGATAATACAATTGGCGCCTCATTAGTTCCAATTGATATGTTGCGATTAAAACTATCTTTTTTTGGTGCAGTAAAGTTTGATCCTAGATCAGATAAATGGCTTAGAATAAATATGTATCAAGGGGCTCCGCTATCTCATGAGATGAAAACTTCCAATGATACTTGGATATATAACGTAGTTAATTAATTATGCAGTCTCTTAGTGAAATCGATACTACATCAAAGAGAGCTTCTAAAGCTGCTGGTTTTTCATGGGGTGTAGCTGAAGAAATAGGTAAAGCAATAAGGAATTTAGAATTATTTGGATTATCAGGTATTAAAAATTTAAACCTATATTTAAAAAAAATTGATGAAAATCACCCTAAAAAAATAAATAAAATAGATAAAGAGAACAAAGATAAAGAACTATGTCCAATTTATTGTGGTGTTGCTTTCTTAGATCAATGTCAAAAACTAGAAGTTTTAAAAAGTATAAAATTTTATAATGTTAACTATCCAATATTAATTTTGCCATTCATAAGTAAAGCTTCAGAAATTTTAGGTAAAAAAATATTAGTTCAGTTTAGTAGGTCTAGTTTTCTTATGAACTTTAATAAATCAATTTTACTAAAAAATTCAGAAAAACAAGTCATTGATTTAGTTAATGAAATAAGTATTGAGTTTTTAGAAAATGAAAATTCATTTTCCAACCAAGAATGGAAAGAGCTTTACAGGCTTTCTGAAAAAACTTTTGTTGAAGAAACTGATAGCTTAAAAGCAAAAGGTGCAGGTGCTGGCTTAACAGATAACGATTGAAAAAAACTTCTTCTAGGTGTGTCAACTTGCTACAATAAGTGTGTCATATTGTTACTAAAAAATAATTGTAAATTTTCATTCAAGGGTCTAAATAAATCTTATGATTAAAACTTTAAACAAAACTAAAAATTTTTTTATAAACATAAGTACAGTTTCTTTAATAATATTTGTGACTGTATTTTTCGCAATATCAGCATCAGCGGCAGACCAAACAGTTGAGATGCTAAACAAATTAGAAAAAGAAAATATGGTCTTTTCTAAAAAAATCGTAAACGTAGATGTTGGAGATACTGTTTTCTGGAAAGCAACAAAATCTGGGCATAACGTAGAATTTGTAAAAGGTGGAGTTCCTGAAGGTGTAGATAAATTTAGATCTAAATTAAGCAAAGACACAGAATATAAATTTGAGATTCCTGGTATTTATGCTTATTGGTGTACACCTCACAAAGGTATGGGGATGATAGGATTTGTAGTTGTTGGTAATGATAAGTCTAATTTAGAAGCAATAAAAAAAATAAAGTTTATGGGTAAATCTAAAAAGATTGCTCTAGAGCTTATTGCGTCTCTTTAAATAATATTAAGTATTTTTAAATTTCATCTATTTTTGCGTTTAGTTTATCTATCTCACAACCAGAAAGTCATAGGTTCAAACCCTTGCTGGCCCATCAATATATTTGATCTATCTTAATTTTTTCGACCATTTTCTTTCTGGATAACTTAAACTTCATTCTATGTTTTATACTTTTATTGTGAACCCTTTTTCTCCAAAGTCTAAATGATGAAGGTTTAAGATTTTTTCTCATAATCTTAATTACCTCTGACTCGTTCTTACCAGTTTTTTCTTTTATTTCCTCAAAAGTAATTCTATCAGCCCACCCAGCCCATATAATCCAATCTTCATTTTTAATATTAGGTTCTGGGTTTTTAACTTTAGTTTGAGGTATAAAACTTTTTTTCTTCATTTTATTTAAAATTTTTATTTACAAAATAAATTCCAAGAGCAACTGCTGGGCCAATACCCAAAGCAAATATGATCGTACCTAATCCAGCGGTACCACCCAACAACCAACCAAAAAAAACAACACCAACTTCTATTGTGCCTCTAACTAGAGCTATTGGTTTTTTGGTTATTCTTTGAACCCCAGTCATTAACCCATCTCTTGGTCCTGGACCCAGATTGGCAATTAAATAAAAACCACTACCTAAACCCGTTATTAAAACTCCAATTATGACTTGTAATACTTTAAATCCATAATTCTCAGGATTAGGTAGATATGGAAGTGTATAGTCGAAAACTAATGCGATAATTATTACGTTTAAAATTGTACCAATACCAGGTTTTTGTTTTAACGGTATCCAAAGCAACAAAACAGCCAAGCTCAACCAAAAAGTAGACCAACCAATAGAAATTGAAGCGTGGATTGATATACCTTGAGCTAAAACAGTCCACGGACTTACCCCAGCACTTGAGGCAAGTAAAAGAGTTTCTCCAAGGCCAAACAAAAATAAGCCAAATATCAAAAATAGTAAGGTTTTTATTTTTGGTTTAAAATTGAGAGGTTTTTTTGAACTCCACGAATTTTTGGGTATTTTTTTAATTAATTTAAAAATTTTAAAAAAGCTAAGCATTTTGAGAGTTGCTTTTACCCATTTTTTTTCTCTCATGTGGGTCAAGATATTTTTTTCTAAGTCTCAAATTTTTAGGTGTTACTTCCAAAACTTCATCATCATTAATATAAGACATTTTTTCTTCAAGACTCATCAGTCGAGGTGGAGTTAAAACTACATTTTCGTCTGTTCCTTGAGTTCGCATATTAGTTAATTTTTTCCCTTTTAAAAAATTTACTTCTAAATCATTATCTTTTTTATGTTCTCCACAAATCATTCCTTTATAAATTTCTGTATTATGACCTATGAACATTTCTCCTCTTTCTTGTAAATTAAATATTGCAAATGCCACGGCCGAGCCTGTTTCCATAGATATTAATGCTCCATTTATTCTTCCTGTAATTCCAGATTTGAATGCTCCATAAGAATGAAAAGTTCTATTCATAACCCCAGTACCACGAGTTTGCGTCATAAATCTTGATTGATAACCTATCAAACCACGAGTAGCAGCATGAAAAATTAATCTAGTTTTTCCAGCTCCTGCATCTATCATATTAATCATTTCTCCTTTACGTTTGTTCATGTTGTCTATAATTTTTGAGGAAAAATCAGCATCTAGATCTATTGTTACTTCTTCTATTGGTTCAGTTTTATTTCCTTTAATATCCATTTTAAATATTACTTGTGGTCGAGAAACAGTTAGTTCAAAACCCTCTCTTCTCATTGTTTCTACTAATACTCCTAACTGCAATTCTCCACGGCCACTGATTTGGAAAGAATCTTTATTTTTATTTTCTGAAAAACTTATCCCTACATTATTTTCATCTTCGGCAAGTAAACGTTCTCGAATTTGAGTTGAGGTTAATTTTGTGCCATCTTTCCCTGCAAGAGGTGAAGAATTGACACTTATTGTAATAGACATTGTGGGAGGATCAATAGGAGTGCTTGGCAAAGCTTTTTCTACAGTTAAATCACAAATTGTGTCTGCAACAGTTGCCTTCGTTAGGCCTGCAATAATAACTATATCTCCAGCTACTACTTCATCAACAGGAATTTTTTTAGTTCCCTCAAATCTTAAAAGTTTTGTTAATCTACCGGAATCAACTTTTTGTCCATTTAGATTAATGGCTTTAACATTTTCATTTATGTGTGCAGTCCCTTGACCAACGCGACCAACCAAACATCTACCCAAGAAGTTATCTGCATACAAAAGAGTTGCCAGCATTGCAAAAGGTTTATCAACCTCTACTTTAGGTGCTGGAACGTGTTCTAATATTAAATCTAACAAAACATGTAAATTTTTTTTTGGATTATCTAATTCTTTGACTGCCCAGCCATCACGCCCAGAAGCATAAAGAATAGGAAAATCTAACTGCTCATCAGTAGCACCCAAGGCAACAAATAAATCAAAAACTTCATCAATCACTTCTTTTGGTCTAGCATCTTTTCTATCAATTTTATTAATTATTACAATTGGTCTAAGTCCTTGAGCTAAAGCTTTTTTCATAACAAAACTTGTGCCAGGTAAACATCCTTCAGCAGCATCAGTTAAAAGTATTACGCCATCAGCCATATCAAGAACTCTTTCAACTTCACTAGAAAAATCTGAGTGTCCTGGTGTATCTATAATATTAATTCTTGTTTCCTTCCATTTTATAGAAGCAGGTTTTGCTAAGATAGTTATTCCACGCTCTTTTTCCAGGTCACCACTATCCATAACTCTTTCTTCAATTTTTTCATTTTCACGCCAGAGCCCACTTTGCTTCATTATAGAATCTATCAAAGTAGTCTTCCCATGATCCACGTGTGCAACTATTGCAATGTTTCTTATATTTTTAGACATTATCTGGAATTCTTATAGCTTAATTTTAAAAATATGAAATGATTAATTTTTCCTGTTTTATCAAGTTATGATAGGCTTAATTTGCTAATGAAAAAAAAAGATAAAAATAAAAACCCAGTTCAACCAGTTAGTGGCACAAAAGTACCAAGATTTGCGGGCCCATCTACATTTGCTAGACTTCCTGAAATAAGAGATGTCAAAAGTTGTGATGTAGCAATTGTTGGAGTTCCATTTGATGCAGGAACAAGTTATAGGCCAGGCGCTAGATTTGGACCACAAAGCATAAGACAAGCTTCAAGACATCTCAGAACAAACTACCACCCTAATTATGACGTGGAGCCATTTAAAGTTCAGCAAGTTGCTGATGCTGGTGATATTGTTTGCAATCCATTTAATATAAATGAAGCTATTGAGCAAATTGAAAAAGGTGCTGTAGAACTTTTAAGCAAAGCCGGTGGTATTATAAGCATGGGAGGAGACCACACAATTGCATTTCCACTATTAAAGGCAATTAATAAAATTAACAATGGTCCAGTTGCCCTTCTTCATTTTGATGCACATTTAGATACATGGGATACTTATTTTGGGGCACCTTATACTCATGGCACACCTTTTCGAAGAGCTAGAGAAGAGAATTTATTTTTAGAAAATGCTTCAATGCATGTTGGAATTAGAGGTCCACTTTATAGTAGAGATGATTTAAAAAACGACGCAGAGTTTGGATTTAAAATAATTCATTGCGACGAATTTCAAACAGAGGGTATTGATAAAATTGTTAAAAGAATAAAAGATAGAGTGGGAAACAACCCTCTTTACTTATCAATTGATATTGATGTATTGGATCCAGCTCACGCACCTGGAACAGGTACTCCTGAAATTGCTGGCATGACAACGAGAGAAATGGTTAATGTCCTTCGAGGACTAGCAGGAGTTAATCTAATTTCAGCAGACGTTGTTGAGGTATCACCAGCTTATGATCATGCAGAACTAACATCTCTTGCGGCTGCTACAATTGTTTACGAACTTACAAATCTTTTTGCAAGAAATTCTTCTTAATTGCTTATTTGATCTTTAAGATCAATAAGCATTTTTAAACAAAGTTTTAATTCATCAAAACTTACATACTCATCTGTTTTATGAGCTTGCTCGATTGAACCTGGTCCACATACTACAGTGCTAATACCGAGTTCTTGAAATAAGCCAGCCTCAGTTCCAAAAGAAACCGCGTCTCTAGAATTATCTCCTGTTAAATTACAAATTAAATTCACAGCCTCTGATTTCTCTTCTTTATTAAAACCAATAATCTCACCAATAATTTCTTTTTTTATATTAGATTCTGGGAAAGTTTTTCTCATTTCTGGCAACAAAATATCATTAACATATTTATCCATAGTTTGGTTTACAAAAACTCCATCTTCAAACACAACTGGGCGTAACTCCCAATCAACAGTGCATTGGTCTGCGATTACATTTCTCGCAATTCCACCTTTAATCCCTCCAATTTGTAAAGTGGTGTAAGGGGGATTAAAAATTGAATTTTTGGGTTCTCTTTTTTTTAAATCTTGTCTAAGCTCCATGAGCCTGTTTATAAATTTAGTAGCGTACTCTACTGCATTCACACCCTTATCAGGAGCTGACCCGTGACCAGCTAAACCAGTAAAATGTGTAGAATATTCATAACAACCTTTGTGAGCTTGTATAGCTTTCATATTTGTCGGCTCACCAACGATGCAAACAGAACAATTAATTTTTCTTTTTTCTAATTCTTTTAACATTACTGGAGCACCCTGACATGCAGTCTCTTCATCATAAGTAAAAGAAAAATGAATTGGTTTTTTTAAATTTTCTAAAGCAAAATAAGGTGCTAGAGCAAGAGTGCATGCAATAAATCCTTTCATATCACAAGATCCTCTTCCAAATACCTTATTATCTCTTTCGCTAGCAATATAAGGATTAGAAGTCCAATCTTTTGCTGAGGCAGGAACCACATCTGTGTGTCCAGACAGAATTATTCCACCACCATTTAATTTTTTCTTTCCATTTATTGTTGAAAATAGGTTAGCCCTTAGTTTTGTATCGTCAAAAGTCTTAAAAGAATTAGCACCCAATATTTCTAGCTTTTTTTCGCAATAGTTTATTAATTCAATATTGGACGTCCCAGAGACTGTTGGAAATTTTATTAATTCTGATAGAATTTTCAAAGCTTCAGGAAAGGCTTTCTCAATAATATTTTTTTTCATGGTTATTTAAATTAAAACATATTATACATTATTACTATGAAACAGGAAATAACCTTTGAAGACTATGCTAAAATCGAAATTAAAGTAGGAACGATATTAAGTGTTAAAAGAAATGAAAAAGCAAGAAAACCATCACTAGTTGTCGAGGCTGACTTTGGTGGATCTACCGGTGTTAAAATATCTTCTGCTCAAATAACACATTACTACAATGAACAAAATCTAGTAGGTAAACAAGTAATAGGGGTTTGCAATTTTCCAACAAAAAATATAGCAGGAGTAGTTTCGGAGGCTCTCATATTAGGAGCCATTGAAAAAGATGGAAAAGTTGTTTTGCTTCATCCATCGCAAAAAGTTGAAAATGGACTAGAAATAGCATAAACCAACGCAATGTATTCACAGCTGCTTCCTTTAATATTTTTTAGTATTGCTGCAGCATTTACTCCGGGACCCAACAATATAATTGGCTCTTACTCAGGTTTTAATTTTGGTATAAAAAAATCTATACCTTTAATACTAGGTGTAACTTTTGGTTATACTATTCTTATCACTTTAGCAGCTGGAGGATTAAATATAATATTTAATGCTTACCCTGTGCTAAAAAATATTATTAAAATTATTGGATCAATATTTTTAATTTATTTAGCTTATAAAATTTCTTTTCAAAATAAAATTCACGAAAAAAATATAAAGAATCCAGTGAAGTTTCTTGATACATTTGTTTTTCAATTTATAAACCCAAAAGGTGTGTTCGCAGCAATTACAAGTATATCTTTATTTGTAGAGCTAGGTGAAAATTATGTCTTGCATTCAGTGGTGGTTATAACCGTATCTTTTTTTTGTGCTGTAACAAGCATAACCAGCTGGTGTTTACTAGGAAAATTTCTTAGACGATTTGCAGAAAATAAAAAATTTATTCAAAGATTTAATTATACCATGTCCCTTTCATTGATTGTTTGTGTTATACTTATTTATTTAAAAATATGAAAATAAATAGCAAAAATTCTTTTAAATCACTAAAAAAATTAAAAGTAGATGATAAAATTTATAAAATATTTAGTCTTAAAGAAGCTGAGAAATCTGGTTTATCTGGAATATCAAAATTACCAAAGTCACTCAAAGTATTGTTAGAAAATCTACTAAGATTTGAAGATAATCAAACGGTCAAAAAAGAGCAAATTATTGCGATAAAAAATTGGCTAGAGGATAAAAAATCTAATACAGAAATTGCATATAGACCAACCAGGGTATTAATGCAGGATTATACTGGAATACCTGCTATTGCTGATCTTGCAGCTATGCGTGATGCTGTAAAATCAAAAAAAAAAGACCCAAAAAAAATTAACCCTTTATCAGCTGTTGATCTAGTTATTGATCACTCAGTAATGGTAGATGCATACGCTTCAAAAGATTCTTTTAAAAAAAATGTAGAAATGGAGTTTTCCAGAAATGGAGAGAGGTATTCTTTTTTAAAATGGGGACAAAAAGCATTTGATAATTTTAGAGTTGTTCCTCCAGGTACTGGGATTTGTCATCAAGTTAATCTAGAGTATTTATCAAAAGTTGTTTGGTCATCAGAGAGCGATGGAGACACTTATTTATATCCAGACACACTCGTAGGAACAGATAGTCATACCACAATGGTTAATAGTCTTTCAGTGCTTGGTTGGGGAGTTGGCGGAATTGAGGCCGAAGCTGCAATGTTAGGACAACCTATATCAATGTTAATACCACAAGTTGTTGGATTAAAGTTAAGTAATAAACTTTCTGAAGGCACCACGGCAACCGATCTAGTTCTTAATATTGTCCAATTGTTAAGAAAAAAAGGAGTAGTGGGAAAATTTGTTGAATTTTATGGAGATGGTTTAAAAAACCTTTCGCTAGCTGACCGGGCAACTATTGCTAATATGGCTCCGGAGTATGGGGCTACATGTGGTTTTTTCCCTGTAGATAACGAAACATTAAAGTATTTAAAATTATCAGGACGAGATGATCAACTTATTTCACTAGTAGAACATTATTCTAAAGAACAAGGATTGTGGGCTGACAACAACATTGTATTTTCAGAAACTCTACAATTAGATATGTCGACAGTTGTACCAAGCATTGCTGGACCAAAGCGACCTCAAGATAAAGTTTTATTAACAGAATCGTCAAAACTATTTGCTCAAAGTTTTAAGGAAAATACAAAAAGAAATTTTTCTAAAGAAGAAAATGTTTATGGAAAAAAATTTAAATTAAAAGATGGACATATTGTTATTGCTGCAATTACATCATGTACAAACACATCTAATCCAAGTGTTTTAATTGGCGCTGGATTGCTTGCAAAAAAAGCAATTGAAAAAGGTCTTTCAGTCAAACCCTGGGTTAAAACATCGTTAGCTCCAGGATCTCAAGTTGTAACTGATTATCTTGAAAAAGCTGGTTTAAATACATATTTAGATGCCTTGGGATTTAACCTTGTTGGTTATGGTTGTACCACTTGCATAGGTAATTCTGGACCACTTGATCCAAATATATCTGAAGCTATAAAAAAAGGAAACTTATATGCGGTTTCAGTATTATCTGGAAATAGAAACTTTGAAGGCAGAATAAACCCTGATGTTAAAGCAAACTACTTAGCATCACCACCTTTAGTAGTTGCTTACGCTCTGGCTGGTTCTATGAATGTTGATTTATACCAAGAAGCTTTAGGACAAGATAAAAACGATAAACCAGTTTTCCTAAAAGATATTTGGCCAACCAATAAAGAAATACAAGATTTAATTTTAACTTCAATAAGTGGAGAAATGTTTAATAAAAGATATACAAATATATCCGAAGGATCAGCTGATTGGAAAGATATAAAGACCTCAGACAGCAGCACTTATAATTGGGACGAAACATCTACGTATGTAAAAAAACCTCCCTTTTTTGAAAACATGCCAAAAAAACCTGAAGGTTTTAAAAAGATTTCAAATGCTAGACCTCTATTAATCTTAGGAGATTCAGTTACTACCGATCATATTTCGCCAGCAGGATCAATTAAAAAAGATAGCCCAACAGGTGATTACTTTATGAAGCGACAGGTGCAAGAGAAAGATTTTAATTCTTATGGTGCTAGAAGAGGAAATCACGAGGTTATGATGAGAGGAACTTTTGGAAATATTAGAATAAGAAATGAGATAGCATTTGAAACTGAAGGTGGCTTTACCAAGATATACCCAGAAGGAAAAGTTGTTAGTGTTTATGAGGCTGCTATGGAGTACAAAAAAAGAGGGAATGATCTAATAGTTGTTGCTGGCAAAGAATATGGAACTGGATCGTCCAGAGATTGGGCAGCAAAGGGAACAAAGTTATTAGGTATAAAAGCTGTTATTGCTGAAAGCTTTGAAAGAATACATCGCTCAAACTTGATAGGAATGGGAGTTCTTCCATTACAATTTAACAAAGGTTTTGATAGAAAAAAATTAAATATTGTAGGATCAGAATTATTCACAATTATAGATATTGAAAATGGAATAGGTCCCAGAGAAGATATTCAGTGTGAAATAAAATATATAGATGGAACAATTAAAAAAATTAAATTATTATGTAGAATTGATACAACAAATGAAATCGAATATTATAAACACGGAGGCATCCTGCAGTATGTTTTAAGAAATATGCTTTAAGGTGAAAAAATTTGAGAAATATTAAAGTCAAAGTTTATCCATCTAAATCAAAATTAAAAAAAAAAGATCAATTGGCCTGGAAAATTGCCACTATAGCTTCCGATAACTCACCTTTAAATGAAAGTGCTATTGATATGGTTATAAATAGAATAATAGATAATGCTGCTGTTGCTATAGCATCAGTAGAAAGACAATCTGTAATTTCCGCAAGAGACATGGCTCTTGCTCACCCAAGAGAAGATGGAGCAACAATATTTGGCATAAATTCAAATAAAAAATTTCATTGTGAATGGGCAGCGTGGGCAAATGGTACAGCTGTTAGGGAATTAGATTTCCATGATACGTTTTTAGCAGCTGACTATAGTCATCCTGGTGATAATATTCCTCCTATTTTAGCAGTAGCTCAACAAAAAAAATTATCTGGAATAGATTTAATAAGGGGAATTATTACAGGTTATGAAGTTCAAGTAAACTTAGTTAAGGGCATTTGCCTTCATGAACATAAGATTGATCATATAGCACATTTAGGACCTAGTGTTGCAGCTGGCCTTGGATCTTTACTAAAACTTGATACAGAAATAATTTATCAATCAATCCAGCAAGCTCTGCACACAACCATCTCAACAAGACAATCAAGAAAAGGAGAAATTTCAAGCTGGAAAGCATTTGCTCCTTCACATGCTGGGAAACTAGCTATAGAGGCTGTAGACAGGGCGATGAGAGGAGAAGACTCTCCAAGCCCAATATACGAAGGTGAAGATAGTGTGATTGCTTACATATTGTCTGGAAAAAAAGCTAAGTATACTGTGCCACTACCAAACATCGATGAAGAAAAAAAATCAATATTAGAAACTTATACAAAAGAATATTCTGCCGAATATCAATCTCAAGCTTTTATAGATTTAGCTAAAAATTTAAATAAAAAAGTTAAAGATATTTCTAATATTAAAAAAATTAAAATTTACACCAGCCATCATACTCATAATGTAATTGGCACAGGAGCAAATGATCCACAGAAAATGGATCCAAATTCTTCTAGAGAAACTTTAGATCATTCAATCATGTATATTTTTGCAGTAGCCTTAGAAGATGGTAACTGGCATCATATTAATTCTTACACGCCAGAAAGAGCAAATAAACAAAGCACAATAAATCTATGGAAAAAGATAGTGACTTATGAAGATAAAAAATGGACAAAAAAATATCACGATACAAACCCTAAAAATAAATGTTTTGGAGGGGAAGTAATAATTCAAATGAAGGATGGGTCAAAAATTAAATCTAAATTAGGTCTTGCAGACGCACACCCAAGTGGAAAGCGCCCTTTTAAAAGGGAAGATTATATTCATAAATTCAAAACTTTGACCGAAAATATTGTTGATCAAAATGAATCTGAAAGATTTTTAAATAACGCTCAAAGCTTAAGAGAATTAGGTAAATCAGATTTACATAAACTTAATATTGAAGTTAAGTCAAATCTTAAAAGTTTATCTACTACAAAAAAAACTATATTTTGATAAATGAGAATATATTAATAATATTTATTTTTTTCTTTAAAACCAAGAAGCAAAAGGTTCGTTAATTGTAAGAACATTATAATCTATTAAACCACCAATAATTAACTGAATTGCGATTAATAGAATTACTGCTAACCCTACATAACCTACCCATTTGTGGTCTTGAATATATTTTGCAAAATATGTTGCTGCCGCACCAATTAAGACTACAGATAAAAATAAACCAAAAAATAATAAAAGGTAATGATCTTTAGCAGCTCCAGCTACACCCAAAACATTATCAAAGCTCAAAGTGATATCAGCAACTAAAACCTTATATACCCCACTCATAAAAGATGGCTCTTTTGATTTTTTGGTAGGTGATTTTATTTTTTTAATACTAAATAAATCTTGTCTAAGTTCATTTACAATCCATAACAATAAGGCTCCTCCAATTAATTTAATAAAAGCAAATTGAAATAAAAATGTAGCTGAAAAAGCAAAAATAACTCTAAAAATAAAAGCAGCAAAAACACCCCACATGATAATCTGTTTCCTATTCTTTGGAGCAAAATTTGCAGCAACCATTCCAATGATAATGGCATTATCAGCTGCCATTACGATATCAATAAATATGATCTGTATAAATATTAAGGTCTCTTCTATCACTTTATATATTTTATAATTCTATTATCTAATTAATGCAATTAAATCATAGAAATATGACTATTTTTTGTGTTGCATTTGTATCTACTTCATTGTGAAATTGATTTTTATATAAATTTATGGAGGGAAAATGAAACTACTAAAAAATATGTTGTTTGTGTTGGTTGCACTATTATTTAGCACTAACCTAGTTAATGCTGCAGAGAAATGGGATATGGCCCTAGCTTATGGAGCTGGAAACTTTCATTCAGCAAATGCCACCGAATTTGCAAAAAATGTTAGTGAAAAAAGTGGTGGTAAATTAACAATTGTTACTCATCCAGGTGGTTCACTATATAAAGGTGGAGAAATATTTAGAGCTGTTAGAACTGGTCAAGCCCAAATTGGAGAAAGATTTATGTCTGCCCTTGGAAAAGAAGATCCATTGTTAGAAATAGACTCTCAACCATTTTTAGCATCAAGTTATGGCGACGCTATGAAACTATACAAAGCATCAAAAGAAGAAATTGTTAAAAAGTTAGATTCTAAAGGTTTAGTATTCTTATATGCTGTGCCATGGCCAGCTCAAGGTCTTTACAGTAAAAATGCGATTAACAGTGTTGCAGATTTAAAAGGATTAAAATTTAGAGCTTATAATAGTTCATTAATTCGATTAGCTGAATTAACTGGGATGGCGCCAACAAAGATTGAAGCAGCTGAAATTAGTCAGGCATTTTCTACTGGTGCGGTGGAAAGCATGATTACTTCTCCTACAACAGGAAAAAATAGTAAAATTTGGGAAAACGGAGTAGCTTATTTCTATGATATAGCCGCTTGGTTTCCAAAAAATATGGTAATCGTTAATAAAGATGCTTGGAATAAATTAGATGCTGATACTCAAAAATTATTAATGTCTGAAGCTGCAAAAGCAGAAAAAAAAGGTTGGGCTTTATCTAAAAAGGGTAATAAATCAGATAAAAAAGCTTTATCTGATGCTGGCATGAAAGTTGGAAAAGTAAATTCAGCTTTAAAAAAACATTTCCAGGAAGTTGGAGCAACTATGTCTAAAGAATGGGCTGAGAGAGCTGGTTCTAGAGGGCAAGCTGTTTTAGCTGCTTACAAATAATAAATTTAAAACTAAAAAAAGGCCGTATAATTAAACGGCCTTTTTTTTTATGTTTAATAAAATTGATAACTATCTAAAAAATCTTTATCTGCTATCAGGTTATATGGCTGCAATGTTTCTTGTATTTGTTGCAATATTTATTCTTACTGGAATAGCTTCTAGGTTATTTGGTTTTTATATTAGAGGTCTAGCAGAGTATTCAGGTTACTGCATGGCCGCATCTTCTTTTCTTGCATTAGCTTATACATTTCGAGAAAAAGGTCATATTAGAATTACATTATTTTTAGAAAAAGCAAATAAAAAAATTAAAAAAGTTTTAGAATTATGGTGTTTGTTTGTAACGACTTTTTTTACAGGATTTTTATCTTTTTATTTTATCAAAATGCTAATTGTTTCAATTGACTTTAAAGAAAGAAGTGAAGGAGCAGATGAAATTTATATTTGGATACCTCAAACAACAGTAGCAATAGGATCAACAATATTTTTTATTTGTGTATTACATAATTTTATTTTATTAATTTTTAAAAGA
>Ga0209709_10002238_pt1 | contig 17109 bp, 18 predicted proteins | sample ArcticOcean_MG_C_2_FD_187435 | JGI IMG/M metagenome (GOLD analysis project Ga0209709, IMG submission 187435) | Marine microbial communities from western Arctic Ocean - ArcticOcean_MG_CB4_136 (SPAdes) (version 2) | ecosystem: Environmental > Aquatic > Marine > Oceanic | place: Arctic Ocean... | reverse complement strand
ATTTATAAAGAACAACTTAAACAAAGACTTAACCCATCTGTTACAATCATGCAGGGTATTAATTCTTATATTAAAAAAAATCAAAAAAAAATTGTTTTTGCGGATGGAGAAGATGAAAATACACTTAAAGCTGCAATAGCATTTAAAAATTCAAAATTAGGAATTCCAATTTTAGTTGGGAAAAAGGAAAAAATTAAAGAACGAATTAATGAAATTGGTTACAATGATGATTTTGATATTGAGATAATAAATTCTACAGATTCAAAAAAGCGGGAAAAATATGTTGGCTATTTATTTAAAAAGATGCAAAGAGAACAGGGCCTTTTAGAGAGAGACTGTGATAGACTTGTAAGAAATGATCGTGTTATTTGGGCATCTTGTATGGTAGCTTGTGGGGACGCAGATGGTGCTGTGACTGGAAATACAAGAAGGTTTGGGGCGTCTTTAGACAAAATTCAGCAAGTGGTTGATCCAAGGCCAGGAGAAATAATGTTTGGTTTAAATATGGTTGTTTATAAAGGTAAAACTATATTTGTAGGAGACACGAGTGTTAATGAATACCCTAGCTCAGAAGAACTTGCAGAAATTGCAATATCTTCTGCGAGAGTTGTAAAATTGTTTGGCTTTATTCCCAAAGTTGCTTTTGTTTCTCATTCAACTTTTGGACAACCCTTAACAAGTAGAACAAAGCATATTAAAAAAGCTGTTGATATTCTAAAGAATAAAGATGTAGATTTTGAGTTTGATGGAGATATGCAACCTGATGTAGCTCTCAATGAAGAATACAAAGAACTCTATCCTTTTTCAAATATTGTTGGGAATGCAAACATTTTAATAATGCCAGGGCAACACAGCGCCGCAATCTCATACAAGATGATGAAAAGCTTAGGTGAAACAAAAGTTATTGGACCACTGCTAATTGGTTTGGGTCAACCAATTGAGATTGCGCCTTTAAGATCATCAACATCAGAAATAATAAACTTAGCCTCTATTGCTGCTTATTCTGCTGACGTTATTGATTATAAAAAAAATTAATTTTTTTGAATTCTTAAATCTTCAACTAAAACAATACTTGCTATAACGTCTTCAACATCCAATATCTCTTTTGCTTCATCTATCACTTCTTCTCTTTCTTCTGAGGTTGAGGAAATTCCATAAATGAATATCTTTTTTTTATATGTATCTATTTGATAATTGGTAGCCTTAATTTTTTTATTAAATATTAAAGCTGATCGTAGTTGTGATGTTATTAATAGGTCTTTAGCAGACTGCCTAAAATTAAAGTTTTCTTTAATTTTAATATCATTTTTAACAGATCTAACTCCCTTAGTTTCCCAGGCTAATTTAGTAATATGAAGTTTTTCCTCCGGATTATCGATTTTTCCAGTTAAAAAAATTCTACCGTCTAAAACCTTTGTATTTACTGATAATAAATAATTTTTATCTCTCATTATTAATCTTGCTAATAAGTTTTTTTGCATCACAGAGTCATCAATTTGAGTTCCTAGAGATCGTGGATCTAAAGCAACACTAACCCCAGTTCCGAAAATACCTTTTGAGGCAGTACCCACACATCCTGCAACAATTAAAAATAACAAGCTTATTAAAATTATTTTATTTTTCATTTTTTAATTTTAAGCAATAATTATAAATTTCTTTTTTTGATACATTGTTATTTTGACTAATCAAATCAGTAATATCTTTAATGCTCAATTTTTTAATTAATTTTTGAATATTTTTTTTATCAGATTCTTTTAGTATTATCGATAAATTCTTTTCTTTTAATTTTTCAGAAATAACCACTGTTAATTCTCCTTTGGGATCAGATTTAAACGCTTCAAGGTCATCAATATTTTCTCTGACATATTCTTCATAAAATTTTGTCATTTCTCTACATATTAAAATTTTTCTTCCTGAAAAATGATATTTAATATCTTTTACTGACTTATTAAATTTTCGTGGAGAAATAAAAAAGACAATACAGCTATCTAAATTAGCTAGTTTTTCGAAATCTTCTTTTAATTTATTATTTTTTTCAGGAAAAAAACCATAGAAAAAATATTTTTCGCTAAACCCACTGATAGAAACGGCTGTTGACACAGCAGACGCACCACTTATTGGAAAAACATCAATCTTATTTATTAAACACTCATTGATTAGTATTGCCCCAGGATCTGAAACTGATGGAGTCCCAGCATCAGAAATTAGTGAAACAACGCAGTTTGATCTTAAGATCTCTACTATTTTTGATAAATTTTTTTTTTCATTAAATTTATGGTTTGAAATGAGTTTTGACTTAATTTCATATTTATCTAATAAATTTTTTGAAACACGAGTATCTTCACACAATATATAGTCAGATTTTTTTAGTACGGCTAGGGCTCTTAAAGTAATATCGCTTAGATTACCAATCGGAGTCGCAACAATATAAAGTCCACTTTTAACTTTATTATTTATGTTTTCAGTATTTAGAATCATTAAGTTATAATCGTTATAATAATAACATCAAAATGCAAAAAATTATTAAAATTATATTACTTTTAATTTTGACTTTTTCGGTTTCCTTGAAAAAAGTGGTTGCTAATGAAAAAATTAAAATTGGACTACTCGTCCCATTAACGGGTAAAAATTCAGAGATTGGTCAATCTATAATTAAATCCACTCGACTAGCAGTTAATAAAATTAATAATTTATCAATTGAAATTATTCCTAAAGATACTCAATCAAACCCTCAAACTACTTTGCGAGAAGCAAAAAAATTGGCCGAAATAGGTGTAAAGATAATAATTGGCCCAGTTTTTAATGAAAATTTAATTTATCTTGATGAATTAAGTGAAATAACTTTTTTATCTTTAACAAATAAAAACTATACAGGTTCAAAAAATATTATTAATGCGGGTATAAATGCTACATCGCAGCTCAAGGCAATTAAAAAATTTATAGAACTAAATGAAATAAAAAAAACTATTTTTTTAACTCCCGATGTAAATTATAAAAACGAAATTAAGAATGCTATCTCCAATTCTCGAATAAAAATAATAAAAAATTATATTTATAATACCGATCCAACAAAACTTACTCAACAAATCGAAAAAATTACTCACTATAAAATAAGAAAACAAAATCTTGAAGACGAAATAAAAAGATTAGAAAAATCCAATGAGAATAACAAAGAACGATTAATTGAAAAATTAAAAAAAAGAGATACTCTTGGCGGTGTAAAATTTGATTCTATAATAATCGCAGATTTTGATGAAAGCTTGAAAAGTGTCACTACCTCCTTATTATATACAGATATATCACCTAAAAAAAAATATTTTATAACTCTCAATCAATGGTTTGATAAATCACTTTTAAACGAAACTAGCTCACATCCACTTTATTTTCCTTCTATTAATAAAAAAAATTACGAAAATTTTTCATTGGAATATTTCAAAAAATATAAAGAATATCCAAATCAATTATCTTTCTTAAGCTTTGATTTGGTTGGGCTTGTTTATTATTTAATACTTCAGAATAATTCAATCGTAGATGAGAAAATTTTTACGAAGAAAACTTTATTTAAAGGAAAAGTTGGAATTTTTGAAATAAAAGATAATAAAATTAACCATATTCTTAATTTCTATAAAGTAGAAAATAAAGAATTTAAAAAAATTTTTTAATCTTTTTAAAAGCTTTAATACGATGATCTATTTTATATTTTTGTAATGGCTTCATTTCGCCAAAGGTGATTTTTTTTCCTTTGGGTATAAAAATAGGATCATAACCAAATCCATTTTCTCCTTTTATTGAAGGTGAAATGTGCCCTTCAATTTTACCAACAGAATTTATGACTTTTTGATTGAGCCCATAAATAGTTAAAGCACAAATAAATCTAGCTTTAATTTTCTTAGTTTTCCAATTTTTATTTTTTTTATCTAATTCTTTAAAAACTCTTTTCATGGCCTTAACAAAGTCTCCTTTTTTTCCACCCCATCTAGCTGAATGGATTCCTGGGGCTCCTCCTAGAACATCAATCTCCAGCCCTGAATCGTCTGATAAGCAAGTCATTTTTGATTTTTTAGAAAAATACCTAGCTTTGATTAAAGAATTTTCCTCAAAAGTTTTTCCATTTTCAATCGGACTTTTGATTTTAAAGTCAGATGTAGAATAAATTTTGAGGTTTTTAGGCAATAAATTGCTAATTTCCTTCAATTTTCCTGCATTGTTAGTGCCAACTAGTATTTTTATAATTTTTTTTTTTAACATCTAGCAATTATCAAATTTCATACCATATAAGTCTCAATGGAAAAAGATCAAAACACTAATTCTGAGACTGAAATTAATGATGCTGAAGAAATTAAAGCAGATGAATTAAATAGCAAGATTCAGTCTGAGGCTTCTGAAAGTAACGAACTACCAAAAGAGATTACACTTGAAGAAAAAATTTTAGAACTACAAGACAAATTAGCTAGAGCTTTTGCTGAGATGGAAAACCAGCGAAGAAGGTTTGAAAAAGAAAGAGAGGATGCTTTTAATTATGGAGGTTTTGCTTTTGCAAAAGAAACCTTAAGCTTAATAGATAATTTGGAAAGATCAAAACAAATACTAGAAAGTGATGAGGTCTTAAAGAACTCAGAGGCTTTAAAAAAAACTTTAGAACATTTTGATATTATAATTAAAGATATGGTTTCTATTTTATCAAAGAATGGGATTACTCCTTTAGACTCAATTGGTAAAAAACTTGATCCAAATTTTCATCAAGCAATGATGGAGATAGATGATGATCAAAAAGAACCTGGCACAATTATTCAAGAAATTCAAAAAGGCTTTATGATGAAAGACAGGTTACTTAGACCTTCTTTGGTAGGTGTTTCAAAGAAAACTGAAAGCAAAGAAGAAAAAAGTGAGGAAAATAAAGAAAATTCAGACAATTTATAATGTTTACCAGAACTTGTAGATTAAAAATTAACACTTATATGAGAGGTAGTATTTAAATTATGAGCAAAATTATAGGAATAGATTTAGGAACAACAAATTCATGTGTGTCTATCATGGAAGGTAGTCAGCCCAAAGTTTTAGAAAATGCAGAAGGTGCCAGAACAACTCCTTCTGTTGTTGCTTTTACTGATGATGGTGAAAAACTTGTTGGCCAACCTGCTAAGAGACAAGCTGTTACCAATCCTGAAAATACTATATTTGCTGTAAAAAGATTAATAGGAAGAAATTTTGAAGACCCGACTGTAAAAAAAGATATTGCAGCAGCTCCTTTTAAAATAGTTAATTCAGAAAAAGGTGATGCTTGGATTGAATCAAAAGGTGAAAAATATTCTCCTTCACAAATATCAGCATTTATTCTGGTAAAAATGAAGGAAACAGCTGAAAAATATTTGGGACAAGAAGTAACTAAAGCAGTAATAACTGTTCCAGCTTATTTTAATGATGCTCAAAGACAAGCAACAAAAGATGCGGGTAAAATTGCAGGACTAGAAGTCTTAAGAATTATAAACGAACCTACTGCAGCTTCTTTAGCATATGGTTTGGATAAAAAAAATGAAAATAAAAAAATTGCTGTATATGATTTAGGTGGTGGAACTTTTGATGTATCCATTCTTGAATTGGGAGATGGTGTATTTGAAGTCAAATCAACTAACGGTGATACATTTTTGGGTGGAGAGGATTTTGATAACACAATTGTTGATTATTTAATTGGAGAATTTAAGAAAGATAATGGTATAGATTTAAGAACTGACAAGCTGGCTCTTCAAAGATTGAAGGAAGCTGCTGAAAAAGCAAAAATTGAACTTTCTTCTGCTGAACAAACAGATGTTAATTTACCATTTATAACTGCAGATAAAACTGGTCCAAAGCACATTAATTTAAAAATGACTAGAGCAAAACTAGAAGCTTTGGTTGAAGGCTTAATTTCAAAAACACTACCACCTTGTAAAACTGCACTTAAAGATGCTGGTCTTTCTGCAAATGAAATTGACGAAGTTGTAATGGTTGGTGGCATGACGAGAATGCCAAAAGTTTTAGCTGAAGTTAAAAATTTTTTTGGAAAAGAGCCTAATAAAAGTGTAAACCCAGATGAAGTTGTTGCTATGGGTGCCGCAATTCAAGCTGGAGTACTTCAAGGAGATGTTAAAGATGTACTTCTTTTAGATGTAACACCCTTATCACTTGGAATTGAAACCTTGGGTGGCGTATCTACAAAATTGATTGAAAAGAATACAACTATTCCAACAAAGAAAAGTCAGGTTTTTTCTACTGCTGATGATAATCAACCAGCGGTATCAATTAGAGTTCTTCAAGGTGAAAGAGAAATGGCTTCTGATAATAAAATGCTAGGAAATTTTGAATTAGTGGGTATTGCACCCGCAGCGAGAGGTGTGCCTCAAATCGAGGTAACATTTGATATTGATGCAAATGGAATTGTTAGTGTTTCTGCAAAAGATAAAGGAACTGGAAAAGAACAAAAAATTCAAATCCAAGCTTCAGGTGGTTTAAGCGACGAAGAAATTGAAAAAATGGTTAAAGATGCAGAAGCAAACAAAGATGAAGATAAAAAGAAAAGAGAGTCAGTAGATGCAAGAAACCAAGCTGATACTTTAATTCATTCAACAGAAAAAAATATAAAAGAACATGGCGCTAAAATTTCAGATGCCGAAAAGAAAGCAATAGAAGATGCCTCATCAGCTTTAAAGGAAGCAATTAAAGGGACTGATATAGAAGATATTAAGAAAAAAACAGAAACTTTAGTTCAAGCTTCTATGAAATTAGGTGAAGCAATTTATAAGTCTCAAGAAAAGAAACCAGATTCATCTGCAAATAATGAGGAAAAAAAGGACGATAATGTAGTTGATGCGGATTTTGAAGAAGTAAAAGAAGAAAGCAAAAAAGAAGAAAAAGTAAAAGAAGAAGATAAAGAAAAAAGCGCTTAAGACTTAAAACAACTATCATCTTAGAGTAACTTATGGCTAAAAGAGATTTTTATGACGTCTTAGGTGTTAACAAAAATGCAAGCCCTCAAGAATTAAAATCTGCATATAGAAAATTAGCGGTAAAGCATCACCCAGATAAAAACCCTGGCGACAAAGCTTCTGAAGAAAAATTTAAAGAAGCTGGCGAAGCTTACGGTATCCTTTCCGATCAAGAAAAAAAACAAAACTATGATAACTTTGGCCATGCTGCCTTTGAAGGAGGTGGCGGTGGAAGACAAGGAGGTGGCTTTGGTGGGGCCGATTTTTCAGATATTTTTGAAGACTTTTTTGGTGATTTTGGAGGTGGTGGTAGATCTGGTGGCAGAAGAAGTTCTAATAATAGAGGCTCAGATTTAAGATATGACCTATCTCTATCTTTAGAAGAAGCTTACGAAGGGAAGAAGCAGGATATAAAATTTTCAACTACAGAAAAATGTAATACCTGTAAGGGTAATGGATCTAAACCAGGTTCTTCCCCTGACAGATGTACAGTTTGTGGTGGAAATGGAAAAGTTAGATCAAACCAAGGATTTTTTACAGTTCAACAAACTTGTCCACAGTGCGCTGGAAGTGGGGAAGAAATAACAAATCCATGTAATGATTGTAACGGTCAAGGTAACAAACAAACTTCAAAAAAATTATCTGTAACAATACCAAAAGGTGTTGATGATGGAACAAGAATAAGATTAGCAGGTAAAGGAGAGGCTGGAACCAAGGGTGGTGCAAGTGGTGACTTATATTTATTTATAAATGTTAACTCACATGACCTTTTTAAAAGATCAGATGAAAATTTATTTTTTGAATTTCCAATATCAATAGCTGATGCAGCACTTGGGACTACAATAGAAATACCAACAATAGATGGTGGGAGAGCAAAAATTAAAATACCTGATGGAACACAAAATGGAAAACAGTTTAGATTAAAAGGTAAAGGAATGCCCTATATGAGGGGCAGTGGAAATGGTGATCTTTATGTTCAGGTAAATACTGAAGTCCCAATTTCATTAAATAAAGCACAAAAAGAATTACTTGAAAAATTTAGAGAAATTGAAAACGAAAAATCAAACCCAAGTATTAAAAAATTCTTTCAAAAAGCTAAAAGTTTTTGGAAAAACTAAAAGACTAATTAGTTAAAAAAGGCTAATATTTTCCTAAATGAAAAAAATTAATTTAGCAATTACTGGTTGTCTTGGGAGAATGGGCCAACAGCTTATTAAATCCTCTAAATCCAATAAGAGTTTTAAACTAGTGGCACTTACTGAAAATAAGCCAATTAATAAAAAAATAGCCGGAATCATGCTTAATTTAAATACGGATCAAGCCTTTAAAAAAACTGATGTGATTATAGATTTTACAGTTCCAAAATGTACCCTTGAGATTCTTAAAATAGCTTCAAAACTCAAAAAAAGAGTGGTTATTGGAACAACTGGCTTTACACAAAAAGAAGAGGCCTTAATTAAAAGATACTCAAAAAAAATTCCTATCTTAAAAGCTGGCAATATGAGTCTAGGTGTTAATTTACTAATGTATTTAACTGAAATTGCATCAGGATCTCTTGGAGATAATTATTTAAGTAAGGTGTTTGAAATTCACCACAAAAACAAGAAAGATTATCCATCAGGAACTGCATTAATGCTTGGAAAGGGTATTGCTGATGGAAAGAACAAAAATTTATACAATCTAATAGGTAAAAAGTTTTTAAATAAAAAATCTTTTCCTTTTGGAAAAAAAATTAATTTTAACTCTGTTAGAAAAGGAGAAATTATTGGAGAACATGAGGTTACATTTTCAAGTGGTAAAGAAATAATAACTTTAAATCATGAAGCGTTTGATAGAGCCCTATATTCAGATGGTGCTTTAACTGCTGCAAAATGGCTTACAAGTAAAAGAGCTGGACTTTATTCAATGAGAGATTTATTGAATTTTTAATGATAACAGAAAAAGAAAAGGCAAAACAAATACTTAAAATATTAAATAAAATTTATCCAACAACTCCTATACCATTAAAACATAGAAACAAATTTACTCTTTTAACTTCTGTTCTTCTATCAGCACAATGTACAGATCTAAATGTTAATAATGTAACTAAAGATATATATCCAAAATATAATAAGCCTGAACACTTTGTAAAGTTAGGTAGAAAAAAAATTGAAAGACTAATAAAGAGTATCGGTATCTTTAGGGTTAAGGCTAAAAGCATATATTTAATGTCTAAGCAACTATTAAAAGAGCATAATGGAAAAGTACCTCAGACCTTTGAAGAGCTAGAAAAACTTCCAGGTGTGGGCCATAAAACTGCTAGTGTAGTCATGTCTCAAGGTTTTGGATTTCCTGCATTTGCAGTGGATACACATATTCATCGTCTATCACAGCGATGGGGATTAACAGATGGAAAAAATGTTGTTCAGACTGAAAGAGATCTAAAAAGAATTTTCCCTAAAAAAACTTGGAGCAAACTGCACCTTCAAATAATTTATTATGGGAGAGAGTTTTGTAAAGCAAGGAATTGTTATGGTTTAACTTGTAAAATTTGTACGACTTGTTATCCTAACCGAACAAATCCAATTAATATAAAAAAAGCTTAATATGAAAATTCTAGGAATAGGAAATGCAATTGTTGACGTTATTTGTAAGGTTGAGGATAAATACTTATCAGAAAATGGATTAACAAAAAGTAAGATGAAACTTGTCGATGAAATAGAATTCAAAAAATTACTATCAACCTTAAAAATTGAAGACACAGTTTCAGGTGGATCAGTTGCCAATTCTATTGTTGGGCTATCTCAATTAGGAAATAAAGTTGGATTCATTGGTAAAGTTAGCGATGATCACTTAGGTCAAAAATACGAGGATGGTTTAAAAAAAGAAAATGTTAATTATTTTTACTTCAAGAAAAAAGAGGTTTTATCAACAGGGACTTGTTTAATATTAATTACACCCGATTCTGAAAGAACCATGTGTACCTTTCTAGGAACTGCTGGAAAAATTAATGAGAATGATGTCGACATACATTCTGTTAAAAATAGTGAAATAATTTTTTTAGAAGGCTATTTGTGGGATGAAGGTGAGCCCAAGTCAGCTTTTGATAAAGCTATTAAAAATTCTAATAAAGTAGCAATGTCTTTGTCTGACTCATTTTGTGTAGAAAGACATAAACCAAGTTTTTTAGATTTAGTTAGAAATAAAATTGATGTCACTTTTGCAAATGAACAGGAAATCACATCACTAATTGATGCAAAAAACTTTCAAGAAGTTATTTCATTTGGAAAACAACTTAAAAAAGAAATTATTATAACACGCGGAGAAAAAGGAAGTTTCGCTATAAGTAAGGGTGAAATGACCGAGTGTGGAAGCAAAAAAGGTCTTAATATAAAAGATCTGACTGGTGCTGGAGATTTATTTGCAGCTGGCTACCTTCATGGTTATATTAACAATTTAACAGTTATTCAAAGTCTTGAAAAAGGTACTGAAATGTCGTCAAAAATAATCCAACAAATTGGTGCCAGACTTATTTGATACTTTTACTCTAGTCACACTATAACACCAATGATAAAACTTTATCTATGAACAATGTGATAAAGTTTTTTAATTAAAATGACAATTGATAAAACACTAATACGGGGTATTAGTGCTTTGAAAGAAAAGAGGCTGCATGAAGCTGAACAGATTTTTAAGATTTTTTTACAAACACAACCAATGAACCCAGAAGCTAATCATTTCTTGGGTATTACATTTCAGTTGCTCAACAAAATGGATGCAGCTATAGCAAGTTATAAAAAAACAATAAAGATTAAACCAACTTTTATTGAGGCCCATAAACACTTAGCTGATATACTATATAGACTTGGAAAAATAATTGATGCTGAAACATATTATAACAAAGTATTAGAACTTAAACCTAATTTTGCTGAAGCTATTACAATCTTAAATATTATATCAGAGCAAAAAAAAGTATTATCAAAAATTAACTTAACTAAAATTTCTAAAGAAAATAATAAACAAATCTCTGGGATAAGGTTAGTCTCTAATCCATTTGTTACAATTAGAAAAGTAGAAATAGAACTTATTACCAGTCTATACAAAATGAAATCCATGAAGTTAGATCAAACAAAAGATATTCGTTATGGAAATGGCAAGTGTTCACCAGACTTAAGGTTATTTAAAAGTAATCTCTCAATTATAAAAAAATTAGAGAAAGATTTAATTAATACTATGAAACAATCAGTTGAATCAGATATATATGTGGTGGAATCTTTTTTTAACATCTTAAGTGCTGGAAGTGGCACAACTCCTCATAGACACTTAGATCCTTTCGATAAGGTTTATAAAATATCTGACCAAAAGTATAGTCTTGTTTATTACCTTTCTACTGGAGATCAAAATTGCAGTGAACCTGGAATTTTAAAATTATACGATCCTGATAAAGAAATATTGCCCTCTGAAGGTTCGATTGTAATTATTCCAGCAAGTCAAAGACACTCTGCTGTTTACAATGGAAAAATAGATAGGGTTATGATTGGTGTAAATTTTTATAGTCTTACTTAGATAAAAATAGATTATTAACATCTACTTATTTTTTCTTTTAAAACTTCCCTTACCTTTTTTTGCTTTTACTACTCTTAATTTATATTTTTTAGTTCTTAATTCTTTTGCTATAGGATTTTTTTTAGACATTCAAATTAGATAACCCTTTTCATGACTAGTAATAAAATTTTCATCATTAAATTTATTCTTAATTTTTTTTCTAAGCCTATATATATGAGTTTCAACAGTATGTGTTTCTAAATCAAAAGAATGGCCCCAAACCTCTTTTTGAAGAATATCTACTGATTGTGGTAATTTATTTTCATTTAGAAATAAAATAATATCAATTTCTCTTTCTGTTAGTTTTAATTCATTATTCTGCTTGGAGATTATTCGTGAATTTAAATTTATAAAATAATTTTTAATTCTCAATTTTGATTGATAATTATATTTTATCTTAATTAATTGTGTATTAATTTTGTCTAGCAGTTTTTCAATTTTTAACGGAAGTTTTTCTAAAAGTAGAATGTTGTCTTTATTTATTTTATTATGAGATGTTATTATTTCAATTTCTTGATTGGTGAGAATTAGAGAGTTTATTAACTCTTCATTATTTAATTCAACTATTCCAAGAAAGTCTCTGGGTGTTTTAAAATTAGTGATATTAAATTTAAATAAGTGCTTAATTTCAAATAAAATATTATATAATGTTTCGCATGCAACTATATTAACGGTTTGTTTGAACATTAATTAATAACTTATGCTAATAATATTAAAAAATAAAGACTCCTTAATCGTCGATGATTTTATTTTTAAATGTGTAATAGGTAAAAATGGCATTAAAACTAAAAAAAGAGAAGGTGACAAAGCCACGCCTAAAGGTATTTTTACTTTACAAAAACTATACTACAGACCTGACAGATCAAAAAAACCAAAAACAAAGATACCAATAAGAAAAATTAAGAAAACTATGGGTTGGTGTGATGACCCTATTAGTAAATTTTACAATAAAGAGATTTATATTAATAAAAAGATAAGACACGAAAAATTATTTAGACAAGACAATATTTATGATTATTTTTTAGTAATTGATTATAATTTAAAAAAACCAATACCAAATAAAGGAAGTGCAATTTTTTTACATCTTACAAAAAAATATAAACCCACTGCCGGGTGCATAGCCATTCAAAAGAAAGATTTTAGAATTCTAATAAAACTTATAGATCAAAAGACGAAAATTAAAATTACTTAATTTCTATTACCAAATATTTTAGAGCCAATTCTTAAAAAAGTAGATTGAAATAATATTGCCTCAAGGTAATCAGCAGACATTCCCATGCTCAGTTCATTTGCTTCTGTTTGGTTGATTAATTTTTTCATCTGAGAAAAATATAATGAAACTTTTTTGTCGTTTGGTGGTAAACACATGAATCCAACTATATTTAATCCTAAATTTTTAACACAATTTTTATAAAAAAGTTCAACTTCTGACATCTGAACTCCACTTTTTTGATCTTCTTCTCCAATATTAACTTGGATAAATATCTTGAGTTTTTTATTTTGCTTCATTTGTTCGTTAGAGATTTTTTCTGCTAATTTAAAATTATCCAAGGAATGAATATAATCAAAAATAGAAACTGCGTATTTAGCTTTATTGGTTTGAAGTTTACCAATCATATGAAGTTTTAAATGTTTAAAATCTGGCTTAATATTTTCCCATTTTTCAATAGCTTCTTGAACTTTATTTTCTCCAAAATGAAGGTGTCCGTGATTAATTAATGGTAGAACTTCTTTTATTGGAAAGGTTTTGCTTACTGCAATGATTTCTGGCATTTTTATTATGTTGTTATTTTTATTTATTTTTAATTTTATTTCATCTTGAATCTCTATTAAGTTATGAACACTGTTATGCATAATAATTTACCTAATTTTTTTTATTTTATTAAAGAATTTAATGAAGAACATATCAGAAAATTAGACAAAAAAGTGTCAATTATCTACAGAAATTATTCACTTAAATATAATAAAAAATTCATCCAAAAAGTAAAAGATTTTTGTAAAAAAGATAAAAGAAAATTTTATATTTCAAATGATATAAATTTGGCAATTAATCTAGATCTAGATGGTGTATATATTCCTTCGTTTAACAAAAAATTAAATATAAAAATTTTAAATAATAAAAAACATTTTTTAATGATTGGGTCTGCACATTCTATAAATGAAATAAAAATTAAAGAAAAACAGGGTGTGGAATTAATTTTTTTAAGTCCCCTATTCAAAACTACAAAAAGTAATCATTTTTTAAATCCTAGTAAATTTAATTTATTGGCTTCCAAAACAAATAAAAAAGTTATTGCATTGGGTGGTATTAATAAACATAACTTAAATAAACTGAAAATGATCAATTCAATTGGTTTTGCATCAATTTCATATTTTGAAAATAATGGTAAAATTACAAAATGAATCAAAATAATAAAAAGATAGAAGAAATTATAAGAACATTATCTAATTTAGTTATTTCATCAAAATTTGAATTAGCCATTATCAAATCCAAAAAAGCTATCCGGGATTTTCCTGAGTATGTTATCCTTTATAATATATTGGGACTATCATACCAGAATATTGGAAAATTTGGTTTCGCCAAAGAAATACTAAACAGAGGACTTAAAATGGATCCTAATAATATTTCTATTATGAATAATCTAGCAACTACATACAAAAATCTTGGAGAATTTGAATCAGCTGAAAATTTATTTTTAAAAGTTATTGAAAAAAAACCCCAATATATAAATTCGTATATAAATTATGGTAATTTAAAAAGAGATCTTAATGATTTTGGTGGCTCATTAAAGTTGTACAATAAAGCTTTGGGTATAAATAAAGAGATGCCAATTATTTTTTATTCCATATCTTTGGCTCATCAAGGCTTAGGGGATTTTAAACAGGCTATTGACTATGCTAACAAAGTATTACTGTTAGAACCAAAATTCACACAAGCAGATATGTTAATTAGTCAATCTACAAAATATTTGTCTAATAATGAGCATTACAAAGAAATGGAGAGGAAAATTAAAGATCCTGATTTGGGTTTAAGTGATGAACAGAAATGTCATTTATATTTTGCGTTAGCAAAAGCTAATGAAGATATGGGTCATATAGATACATCTTTTAATTATCTAAAGTTAGGAAATAAAATAAAAAGAAAATCAATAATGTTTAATATCAAGGATGAGATTGAACTATTTGATAATATCAAAACAATTACACAAAAAATTAACTTTAATAGTCTTGATACTGACAAAGATAATAAAAAAAATATAATTTTTATTTTAGGTATGCCAAGATCTGGTACAACCCTTGTTGAACAAATAGTTAGTTCCCACACTAACGTTTTTGGCGCAGGAGAGCTTCCTTATCTCACACAAATAATTCAGGCAGAACTGATGATAGAAAATAAACTATCAATACAAAACTTCCATAACTTGATAAATAAAGAGTCCTTGATTCAAAATCTTAGAGATAAATATTATTCCTATTTAAACAAATTTTCTTCGAAAGAACTCTTCATAACAGATAAGGCACCATTAAATTTTAGATGGATTTGGTTAATTAAAATACTTTTCCCCAGTGCAAAAATAATTCATTGTTCCAGAAACCCTAGGGATAATTGTTTATCTTTATATAAAAACCTATTTGAAGGTGGTTTAAATTTTAGTTATGATCAAAAAGAATTGGGTACTTTTTATAATCTTTATTCAGATTTAATGCATTACTGGAAAAAAGTAATGCCAGCTAACTCAATTTTTGAGGCAAAATATGAAAAAATTATAGATCACCAGGAAAAAGAAAGTAAAAAAATTATAGAATTTTGTGGCCTTAGCTGGGAAGATAAGTGTCTAGCATTTCATAAAAACAAAACACCCATCAAAACAATGAGTACTGCTCAAGCAAGAGAGCCTATTTATAGAAGCTCTTTAAACTCTTATGAAAAATTTTCTCCATTCTTAGAAACTTTAAATAAAATTATTTAAAGTTAAGATAAAAAAAAAGCCCCAATAAATTGGGGCTTTTTAATAATTTTTACTTTTACTTAGAATGCAAATGAAACTGCAATTTCAGTCATTGCGTCATTAGAAGCTGACGTACCATTATTGTTGGTAACTTCATTTCTATTTCCAGCAATTTTAATTGAACCCATAGTGTAAGCAACAGCCAGACCTTCACCTTCTTCAGTAACTGTGTTGCCACCGACAGGTTTGAAATCAATTTCTCTTTCACCGTAAGATACTGAAAGATTATCGTTAACATTAACAGCTAATCCCCAAGCAGTATTTTCTTGGTCAGTTCCATTGACTACATCGATCTCTGAGTATTGCATACCGAAAGTCGCCATTCCCATGCTGTAATTAGCAAAGACAGTTTGATGTTCATCATCGCCTGTAGTTTGATTGCCATTCGCAATCTCTCCATAACCAAGACCAACAGCTAAACCAGCAACACCAGTCGCGTCTTCGCCCATTGTAAGAGCTACATCCATTGAAGTTCCACCGTTACCATCACCAGATGAAGCACCATCGGCTTGACTAGTTGCTGAACCAGGTACTATTGAAGCGTTTATACCAACACCACCAACAGTATTAACATAGTTCCAAGCTCCTGAACTACCAGCACCAACTAATCCACCTGCTGTAAGACCATCTAGACCATCCCAGATTTCTTCTGCAGCTGTTGGAGTCTTATCATCAATTGTTGATAAACCAGATCCAGAACCTTGATCAAAAGCGATCAAACCCATATCACCCATGTCAATAGATAATCTTGCAGATGACATACCTGCGAATTGATCAGCTGATGTTTGCATGTATGATACAGTGTATCCGTTAACATCTCCTGAAGCTGTAAAACCAATGTTAGTTTTCATTCCCCAAGGGTTACCAGTTACTTCTGTAGCGTCTTCACTTGTATAAGTTAAAACAGATGCACCACTTACTGACATTTCTGCAGCGTTAGCTGAGATAGCAGCAAGAGAACCAGCAAGAGCTGTTAAACCTACTTTTTTTAAGTTATTCATAATTTCTCCTTTATTATTTGTTTTCATATATGAACTGAGACCAAAATATAAAATATTTATCAAAAATGTATAATTAATGTTATTTAATACCTTATTTATTCAATTTGTTGCAAAAATGTCACTATGATTTACTTACCTATCAATTTTTACAGTATTTTTTAATAAAACTGATATTAACAACAATTAATTTAATCATAATATCAAAAATGCCATATCTTTTCAAACAAATAAAAATATTATTAATTTTCTGTATAATTCTAACCCTCAATTCCTGCGGAATCTATAAATATTCCGATGCTAGGAAAAACCCAACAAACGCCAATGAACGTGTTCAAAAAAATATGGATGAAGGTAAAGGATTTAGATTAGGAAGCATTGGAAATAAATCTAACACGTTTCAATTTGCCACCTCAAATCCAATGTGGAGAGCTGCAATTGATAGATTAAGTTTTGCTCCATTAAGCAATGTGGATTATGCCGGTGGTATTATTGTGACGGATTGGTTTAGTGAAGGAGATACAAATAATCAAATTAAAATTACTATTAGATTTT
>Ga0209709_10002237_pt1 | contig 17114 bp, 7 predicted proteins | sample ArcticOcean_MG_C_2_FD_187435 | JGI IMG/M metagenome (GOLD analysis project Ga0209709, IMG submission 187435) | Marine microbial communities from western Arctic Ocean - ArcticOcean_MG_CB4_136 (SPAdes) (version 2) | ecosystem: Environmental > Aquatic > Marine > Oceanic | place: Arctic Ocean... | reverse complement strand
TTTGCCAACAACTTGCAGCCGCAGGGGTGACGCTGTACCTCGGTTACCAGAAGCGTTTCATGAGCCGCATTTTCCAGTTAAAAGACAAACTACCTCAAATTGGAGGATTTTATCCTCTGGATGTAGCCGAAGACGCTACGACGAGAGAGTTTTTCGAAGCTTTTGAAAAAGAACACCCAGGGAAAAAGGCAGATATCCTCATTCATGCCATTGGTTTCGCTCCACGTAGTTGTTTCGATCGGCCAATTCTTTTCGTTGAAAACAGCGATATTAACACGGCAATGACCATCTCGGCAAACTCGCTTCAACGATGTTTGAAACATGCTTTACCTTACCTCAACCCCGGCTCCTCAACCATCACCCTTACCTACGCAGCCTCCAATCGCTTTGTGCCAAATTACGGAATCATGTCCATGGCGAAAGCGGCTCTCGAATGTTGGACGCGAGAATTGGCCTGCCATCTTGGGCCCGAAGGTCACCGAGTCAATGCAATTTCTTCTGGTCCAATACGGACTATCGCTGCGGGGGGGGTTCCGGGCTTTGATAAGATTCTTGAACATGTCGAAGCTAATTCTCCATTACGGCGAAACGTCAGCCAAGAAGATGTAGCAGGAGCTACATTATGGCTTGCAAGTTCTCTTTCAAGTGGCGTTACAGGTCAATGTATCTATGTTGACGGTGGCTATTCAATTACAATGGTACCTCAGAGTATCATGAATGAATGAGGTGGATATATGGTCAAAGATGCGAAAGGAAAGGAGGTTGGAGGACTTGAACAAGGTCCGTTTGAACCGATTGCAGTCATTGGCGTATCTGCCTTAATGCCCGATGCACCTGATATCGAAACATTTTGGCAGAACATTCTCGACGCTAAAGTAAGTATCCGAGAAATTCCAGAGCATCGATGGATTGGTCCAATTGAGCATTTTTACCGTGAAGGCGGCCCGGGAAATATCGAAGAAGGCTTCACCTATGCACGTATCGGTGCAGTTGTTGAAGGCTATGAGTTTGATTGGCGCCGCTGGAGACAACCTCCAGGCACATTGAATCAAATTGACCTGGTACAACAATGGGCTGTTTCAGTCGCAGCTTCAGCAATTGAACAAGCAGGATACGATGGAGAGACCAAAGATATCGACCGGTTGCGAACAGGAGTTGCTTTTGCAAATGCACTCGGCGGCGAAAATCGTAATTTATCCAATATCCGGATTTATTCAAATCACACGAATGAATTGGCCAAATCCCAGGGCATGCCTCAAGAGAACAGTGCTGCTTTTATCGAATCTATCGTAGAAGGTGCGCCCCGTATCAATGAAGATACAATGCCGGGTGAACTTGCCAATGTTGTCGCAGGGCGTGTCTCAAACCTACTTGATTTACAAGGTCCAAATTTTGCTATGGACGCTGCATGCGCTTCTTCGCTTGCGACTTTGATGGATGCATGCCGGCTGCTGCAAATGCGTCAAGTCGATGTAATGATTGCTGGAGCAACAGACAGGAGTATGGATGCACCAACCTTTGCTAAATTCAGTTCAATCGGGGCACTTTCAGCTACACATTCAACTCCGTTTGATGCCGGAGCCAATGGTTTTGTCATGGGCGAAGGTGCTGGAGCATTTGTCCTCAAGCGACTTTCGGATGCGATCCGAGATGGTGATGAAGTCCATGCCGTTATCCGTGGAGTTGGCGGCTCATCAGACGGCCGCGGTAAAGGAATAACTGCGCCAAGTCAACGGGGTCAGATTCAAGCGCTTGCACGAGCATATTCTCAAGCAGGATATGAGGCCACAACCGTGGAATTAATCGAGGCACACGGAACATCAACCACAGTAGGTGATGCAACGGAACTTGGGACACTTGCTTTGCTTTGGGACGGTTCACCGGCAGGCGACCATGTCGCCGTTGGCTCAATTAAATCCCAAATTGGCCACTTGAAGGCCGCTGCAGGTATTGCAGGTCTCATCAAAGCGGTTATGTCGCTTCATCACCGAACCATCCCTCCATCGGCTGGCTTCAATACCCCAACCCCAACAGTTGACTGGGATAGCAATCCTTTTTTCGTACCGACTCAAGCACGAGAATGGCCTCGACCAGAAACCCATCCACGCCGAGCAGGAGTTTCTGCTTTCGGATTTGGAGGCACGAATTACCACGTGGCGTTAGAAGGATTCGAACCCGAGTATCATTCCGAATTGGCCCAGCAATGGGACCTACGATGGGCTGCTTATTCGAAAACTGCCTCAATACCTATACAAAACTCAAACGCAGCCTCAGTTCTTGATGCATCAGCAACCCCTTCCATGTCGCACGATGAAATGAAAGCGGTAGAGGGTGGAATTCTTCTGCTCTCTGCGGGCGACCTTACATCTCTCCAATCGAACTTAGAAGCGGTTGAATTATCAGGAACTCATTTCGATGAAGACCCTCGCGGGCTGAGGCTCTCTTCTGCATTGAATGAAGCATCTTCAGAATACGATGCTTCCGAAGCATTCCGAATGTGTATCGTGGCAACTTCATGGGTAGAATACCACAAACGAACCTCCTTGGCCATCAAAGCGATGAGTGACCCTGAAAAATGGAGTTTCTTACAAGCTCAAGGTATTCTTTTGACCAACGACCCAGCCCTCCACCCAAAGGCTAAAATCGCACACATGTATCCTGGTCAAGGGAGTCAATATGTTGGAATGACGCATGATTTGTATCAGCGCTACAGTGCTGTTCAGAAAGTATGGGCTCAGGCAGATGAAACTATGATCGATGTTCTCGACGGAGAGAGTTTATCGAGTTTCGTGCTCCGTTCTAATCTCTCAAAAGAGGAACGAACAGAAGCGGAACATAAACTCAAACAAACCGAATATACCCAACCTGCAATGCTTACTGCCGACTTAGCAATTGAGCGTGCCTTCAACGACCACGGGCAAATGCCTGATATGGTTGCTGGACACTCTCTCGGCGAATATGCTGCATTGATGTCAGCAGGGATTTTAGACATGGATGGTGCCTTGCGGGCATCCGCAGCACGAGGTACAGAAATGGGCTCAGTCGTCATCGATGACAAGGGCTTGATGGCGAGTGTTATGGCGCCGTATGAGGAGGTGGCATCCGTTCTTGATTCAATTGAGGGCTATGTGATTGCAGCAAACAAGAATTCACCGAAGATGACAGTTGTCGCAGGGGAAACCGAACCTGTACAACAAGCGATGGCTTTGTTTGAAGAGAAAGGTTTCCAATGCGTACTTCTAGCAACATCACATGCATTCCACTCACGTATTGTCGCACCTGCCAATGAACCACTCCGCCGTTTCCTTGAAAGTCTTGAGATTCGCTGGCCATCTATCCCAATCACCGCAAACGTCGATGGAACATTCTATCCGATGGAAGGTGAAGATTCGAAGGCAGGAGTTTTAGGGAAACTCGCCCCTCAAATGGCTTCTGCAGTTGAATGGACAACACAAATCGAAACCATGTATGCTGCTGGAGCACGCGCCTTCATTGAAGTTGGGCCAAAGCGGGCATTGACCATGTTTGCAGTCCAAATTTTAGAAAACCAACCGCATTTGCCAATTATGTCAAACCATCCAAAACAAGGTGGCATCGCGACATTCCTTGGTGCGTTGGGGACTTTGGCCTTGGCAGGTCGTCGACCTCAATGGCCATCAAATGATTCTCACGTGATGACCGAAGCATTCCGTGCCGGTCCTGTGGAAGCGTATCAAAGCGTTTCTACACCCACACGTTCAACTACGGAAATGGATGATTTGAGAACTCGGGCCCGCCCATTGCCCTCTACGGGTAGTTTGACACCAGCCGTGCAACAGGTGGTCGTTCAATCCACAACCAGCAAAACAGTCGATCCCGAAGCGGTAGCAGCGAAAGCCAAGAATGCTTACATTAGCGACCGTCTTGCCGCAGTCAGCGGCTATCCTGCTGGATTTTGTAACGGTATGGTCAATCTGAGACTTGGCCTTGGGATGAATGATGCCGAAATTTCTGCGGTGATTCAAACGATAGCCAGCGAAGCAAAAACAGATGCAGATTTCGATATTTCAGCTGCAGTTACAGCAGCAGATTTGATGAAATGGGTCACTTCACCGCCTTCTGCTTGGAGGCCAAGGACATCTTTGCTTCAACTACCAATGACCGAAATCAGTTCAGGCCCTATACCCACTTCTGCAAGTCATGATGACCGACGTCGTGCTGACCCGTATGTGATTACAGGCGTTTCTCTTGGCCTACCGGGTGGCGAAAGGGTCTTCGATGAAGATACCTTTGAGCGATTGGTTCGAGGAGAAACATGTCTTTCAGAAGTGAGTGATGAATACAAACAACGTCTACTCGACAAAAACATTGTACGTCTCATAAAAGGCCGAGATGGCTCTGTGAATCTGGAACAGGCAACAGAGTTCGGGGACATACCTCAACTTGCCGGTATTAAATCAGCATTTGATATTTCACAAGAATTCGGAATCGATCCAAAGGTGGTCATTGCATGGGATATCACGACTCAACTTGCTGTAGCAGCCGGTCTTCTAGCGCTACGTGATGCAGCAATTCCGTTGACTCCGGTTGAGCAAATCGGGAAAGGAGGCTTACGCTTAATCCGTAATTGGCAAGTTCCTCAGCACCATCGTGAACGAACCGGAATAGTTTTCGCGTCTTGTTTCCCTGGTCTTCAGATGGCCATGAAACACGCCAAGAACAACGGCGATGATGGCGAAGGTCGATTTGACCGCCGATATTTATTCCAGGCACTGAATATGGGTCATTCACAATTCGCTCAATATTCTGGAATACGTGGGCCAAATACAACCATCAATCTTGCATGTGCTTCAACAACTGCAGCCTTTGGTGTTGCAGAGGATTGGCTTAACAGCGATCGTGTCGACCGCGTTGTTATTCTTTCTGCAGACGATGTTACCGGCGAAGATTTGTGGGAATGGATTGGGAGTGGATTTGCTGCTTCTGGTGCAGCTGCTACAAGCAACATCATCGAAGAAGCAGCATTGCCTTTCGACCGTCGTCGAAATGGGTTAGTACTCGGCATGGGTGCAGCAGCATTCGTCGTCGAACGTCATTCGGAAGCAAAGGCACGCGGTGTCCAACCCATCGCTGAACTCCTTGGAACTCGTTCAGCCAATTCGGCATTCCATGGCACACGACTCGATGTCGAGCATGTTGCAGAAACTGTCAATTCCTTTATCGGTTCAATGGAAAAGAAATGGGATATCGACCGTCATGAGATTGCCCCAAACACCGTTTTCTTTTCGCATGAAACGTATACACCTGCGCGTGGTGGTTCGGCGCAATCCGAAGTACGTGCTTTACGTGAGACGTTTGGAGAAAGCACCGACCGTTTGGTTATTGCTAATACGAAAGGGTTCACTGGCCACCCAATGGGTGTTGGAATCGAAGATGCAAGTATGCTCCACGGTATGAAAACAGGACGAATACCTCCAATCGCTAATCATAAGGAGACCGATCCTGAACTTGGAAAACTCAATTTATCCAAAGGTGGCGACTATTCAAACATTCAATACGGGCTACGCTTTGCAGCCGGCTTTGGTTCGCAAATGGCTCTTTCATTGGTACGAAAATGGCCGGTAGTTGGGGACCGAATAGATGGGCAACGTTTCCTCGCATGGACTCGCAGTCTTGCTAAAACTGAAAATGTAGTGATGCGGATTCTTGATAACAAACTTGTATCGTATGTTGACGGTGATGACAATCTCCACGGCGGTGTACAAGGTGACCCTTGGCCCATCACTGCCGCTTGGGAAGGAAAACCTTCAGTTGTTGTCTCTCCGCCACCTCAGGCTCCAATCGTCCAAACGACTCCTGCTGTTATGGAATCTGTTGCTCAACCTGAAGCGACTGTAACTTCGTCTCCTGCCACGGATTCTGATTTGACAGCAACAGTGATTGAAGTGGTCGTCAACCATACTGGTTATCCTGCAGATTTTGTGGAATTGGACCAAGACCTCGAAGGTGAACTAGGCATTGATACCGTCAAACAAGCAGAAATCATGGCTGAGATCCGTGAGCACTTTTCACTTCCCTTGGATGAAGAATTCGTACTCTCTGACTATCCTACACTGAACCATATGATTGGTTACATACAACGTATGCAAGGCGGTTCATCTGTTGTTGAGCCAGGAATTCCAGCACCTGCGGTGGCGCCTTCTTCGCCAGTACCTACAACCGCACCTGTTGCTCCAACGCCAGTAATTGCGATTACAGATGACTCGGGATTAACAACCATTGTTGTCGAAGTTGTGGTTCAACATACAGGTTATCCAAGTGATTTTATTGAACTCGATCAAGATTTAGAAGGCGAACTGGGTATTGACACCGTCAAACAAGCGGAAATCATGGCAGATATCCGAGAACGCTTTACTCTCCCACTTGATGAAGAATTTGTTCTCTCTGATTATCCAACCCTCAATCACATGATTGGCTATATCCAACGGATGACGGATGGGACCCCTGCGCCAGTTGCGGATGCAGTACCAGAACAAGCAGTACCTACCACCCCTCAACCGACCCCTCAGCCCACCGCTCAACCTGCTGTTGTTGCAGCACCTTCTGCCTCTCTTGCAACCGATTCAAACATTCAAGAACAATTGATTGAAGTTGTTGTTCGCCATACTGGATATCCAAATGATTTCATTGAATTGGACCAAGACCTCGAAGGTGAACTGGGTATTGATACTGTGAAGCAAGCAGAAATCATGGCAGATGTTCGAGATATATTCGAACTCCCGGTCGATGAGGAGTTTGTTCTTTCAGACCACCCTACATTGAATCACTTTACTGCCTATATTCTTCGGATGAAAGGTGGTCCAGTTGTTGAAACAACATCGGTTCCAGTCGTTGCAGAAGTAACGCCAGTTGTTGAAACACCAGTCACTCCACCAGTTGCTGTTGAAATGGAACGCAAAGAGAATTGCCGCCGATGGCAAGTCGAAGTCGAAGCCTGTCCAGGTACAGGCTCATTGTTAGCCCTCGAGGGAACCATCGTGGTTACGGATGATGGCTGGGGAATCGCGGAAGCATTTTGCCAACGCGTAGAAGCACGAGGAATGCGTGCAGTACGAATTGGATTTGAGAGTGAGATTCGAGATATGTCAAGTCATCAGGAAGCAGGACGAACCGTCTACCGAGCAGACCCTGCAAATCCTGAGCATCTTGCATTGGTCTGTAAAGAACTCGAACAATTCGATGTGGCCGGATTGGTCCACATGGCGCCTATGAAACTCGCAGGAGCTTCGTGGGAAGATGACACACAACCCTCGTCACAAATTGCTTTATCCGCACATGGTTATTTCTCTCTGTTACAAGGTTTGGATGCACATCTTGCATCTCGTAAGGATGGACTTGTTGCCTCAGTTACTGCAATGGATGGACGCCATGGAAACATCGGTGAGCGTTTCAACTCAGTTCAATGTGCTGCATCAGGTGTGACAAAATCATATTACTTTGAACAAACACATTTGCGAATGCGTGCTCTTGATTTACATCCAGAACTCATTCTTGATGCCGACCAAGCCGCTGAACAGATTGATTCTGATTTGTTTGAAATCGGAGGGGAAATCGAAATCGGATTGGACCGTGATGGTCGCCGATGGACACTTGTAGCCTTTGCTGAAGACCTTGAAGATGAGATGACTCCCTTGCGATCCGATGATACATGGCTCGTTTCTGGAGGCGGTTCTGGAGTTACTGCTGCCTCAGTCATTGGGGTTGCATGCAACTCTCTCAATGCAGGCGCCCACTTTGCCCTGCTCGGCCGTTCAAACCTTTTGGAAGAAACCGAAGCATGGGTTGAATGGTCTGAATCACAATTGAATGAACAAAAGACAGCTCTTCGTGAAGAGTTGATGGTAGCCAGTGAATCTGGCAAGGTCACGATGGTCGAATGGAACACAGCCTGGCAAAAATATTCACGTAGTCGAGATGTATACATCACGATTAAAACGATTCAGGAGTCTGGTAACGAGGCGTCGTATCATTCGGTTGATGTGATGGATAGAGAGGGCATGCAGGCACTTGGCTCATCTTTGGGTCGGCCAATTACGGGAATTATTCATGGAGCCGGTCTCGAAGATTCAAAGTTGGTTGCTGCGAAAGATTACAATGTATTTGACAAAGTGATCCGAGTCAAAATTGATGGTTGGCAGTCCCTTTTGGCGGCCACTGAAACCTCAGGAGGAGAACTTCGTTTCGCTTCATGCTTCACCAGTGTCTCAGGTCGCTTTGGCAACAATGGTCAAACTGATTACTCAGCTGCAAACAGTATTCTTGATGCAGAAATGGCTCGTTTGACTGCAAGTGGTTCATGCCGTGCAGTTGCCATTGCATGGACGGGTTGGAGAGATGTAGGTATGGCGACTCGTGGCTCCTTCCAAGCGGTATTTGATGCCGCCGGAATCGATACCATTTCAGTAGAGAAAGGTGTTGAAATCTTTGTTGGTGAAGCACTACAAGGCGGCAAACGCCGAGTACTTGGCTGTGGAAATCTCGGCACCATGGATGCTTTCGATGCATTCCGTGAATCCCCCCTCCGTCTTCCAGCAGAGATGGCAGGAGTCATTGCAGACCCCTACCGTTTCCCTTTCATCGATAAGGTACTCTCGGTTAATGAACGGCAATCCCTGACGACCCAAACCACTCTTTCTGTGGCAGACCATCCGTTTCTATCGGACCATGCAATCGAAGGAGTACCGTATCACCCCGGCGTCATGGCTTTGGAAATGTTTGCCGAAAATGCACTCTTATTGCGGCCATCCGCATGTCTTGCAGGATTTGAAAATGTCTCGTTTGGTCTTCCTGTGAAACTCTTGAAAGGAGAAATGGTTGTCCGTATACATGCGGAATTGATTCGAGGAGACGGAGAGATGAGTTGGATTGCTTGTCGATTACTCTCTGATTTGTCGAATTCAAAAGGTGAAGTATTCGGTGAACGAGAACACCATAAAGCAGTGGTTCGAATCATTGAGCGCAGAGAGGACCTTGGGCCATTTTTGCAATCGGAAGTCGCTGCGTTACCTCAACTCGGTACACCTGCTTTGGGTGAGTTGGTTGAACTTCCATCGTTCATCTACCGACGTTATTTCCATGGCCCCCGTTTTCAATCACATGGAGGAGTTCTACGCGGTATTGGCGACGCTGAAACGCCTGGCGCAGATGGTATTGCTCTCATGCGGCATCAACTCCCAATGCTCGACCAATTCGCGATGGAATCAGAAGGCGAATCCGTTCTTTTAGAATCACTTCCAATGCTCATTGAAGCAGGTTTCCAAAATGCTGGCCTCGTTGCAATGGAATCAGAAGGCTTTTCCTCACTTCCAGTGGGTATTGAGTGGTCTTCGATGTTGCGAGTGCCCGAACGAAATGAAGTACTCAGAATGCGGAGTTTACGAATTGCAGTAGAGGATGCAGGAATTACCGTTCACGATGTCGTCATCGTTGGAGATGATGACGCCCCCGTACTCGCTCTCAAGGGCCTACGTCTCAAGAGTATGGCTCCAGTCCCTGAAGATCAATCGTTCTCGCTTGAACGCTGAGGTGGAAACGTGCACATCGAGGAACTCATTCCTCCTCACGTACTTCCTGTTCGAGTTCTTTGTTTACGTTGCCCAGTTGACCACTTTGAACTCGAACAGGTGATACTGGCTTCTATCGATGAAGTTTCAACATTTGCAGTTGAAAAGCGGAGAAATGAACACTTGTCAGGTCGTTGGCTTTTGGCGCAAGCACTTGAGCGGTGGGGACTTGACCCTTCCCAACTTGAAATCCGTCGAACTGAATTACGTGCTCCGGTTTTAGCTCACCTTCCAGGGCTTTGGCTCAACACGCCCCTGCCATCCATTAGCATTGGTCATTCAGGAGGTTGGGCGTATGTAGCGGTGATTGAAACAGAATGGTCGGTTGGTATCGACGCCGAACCAGCAGACCGAGGAATTGCCAAGAATGCGTTTGATATGATGGCTCGTGGAGATGAATTAATTTGGTTACGACAAAACCCGACCCGAGCAATCGAGTTGTGGACTTCCAAGGAATCGATACAAAAAGCAATGCAAATGGGCATGCACCTCAATCCACGTCAAATTCAAATTCCAATTGGAGTAGGTGTGAAGAATATTTCAATTGGAAATACAAAAATCCAATTGCAAAATTGGGAATTTAATGAGGCGAGAGTTTCACTTGCTTGGCACAATAAACCGGTTCATCTTCGAACACCAGAAGATGACCTGTTGGATGCGACCCGAATCGCTATGCAAGAACAAGAGTGGAGCATTGGATGTAAAACGACTTCACAAGGGGCTTAATTACTTCCAAAACTGGTATGCCTCTCGACTTTCCTGCCACGGTATTCCTAGAGCGATTCCGAGTTCTGTCAAAATTACATAATTGAAGAGGAGATAGAGCAGATAAGCAACGCTGAGGACCAAGATTGAAGTGTTGATGATTTTACGACGATTACTTTTTGCTTCATCGAGGGTACAGATGCCTTGTGTTCGAAAATACACCACCAATCCAACGATGACGCTGAGTGATGCGATAAGAAGCATCGTTGTCCGGAACCAACCAAATCCATCACCCCCCCAATACAGTGTATCAGAGAGTGCTGCACCTGTGGATACAGTAGCGAGACCCAGCATAACCAGGACTACAGAAGGTAAGCAGCACAACGAAGCGATGAACGTAGAACCAGCAATATATTTCCACAGCGACGCGAACAATGTGGCGGGACTTGTTTCAGTATTGTCTTCTTCCACGTTGTGAAAGAGTAGGTTGTGCTTTTCAAATGATGCTTTATGCCATGGTAGCAGTATTCCTAATTTCCGGAGTTTGATCCGCAATTAAGAATTCGAGCATTGCAGCCCACATGACAAATTCGATCGACTTCTCGAGTTCATCTTGTCCTCCGACAACAGATACCATGTTGTCGAGCGTATCACTCGGTGAATGGTAGGCATCATAGTCATCATCATATGCACCGAGATGGAAGATAGTTTGTGCGCCAAGGTCACGGAACGTCACGTGGTCTGAACGTCCAAAGGTATCCTCGTGGACATCCATTACAAGGTTGTCATGTTCGTCCCAGTGTTGGTCGCATCCTGCGCCGTAGGTCCCATCGATGGTGAGGTTCATTGGTGCTTTCAATATGTTACGATGAACGTGGTCCATGACGGCCGAAATCTCCACATCATCCACCTCGGGGTCTAAGTCAGGACCGGACCATGCGTGGTATGGAAACGGTTCGCCGGACTCTTTCATTGCCGGCCATGAGATGCCCATCATATCCATGTTGATGTAAAACCGCAATTCCTTGTCTTGTGGAAGGCAATAATCGCAATCATTGTTTGCAAATGCGTTTGACCCACGCAGTCCTTCTTCTTCAGACGACCAGAGGGCGAGGAATGTATCGCATTCAAACTCGACATTGACAAAGGCTCGTGCAAACAGCATCATGGCGACGGTGCCAGCGTTGTTGTCGTAGGCTCCTTCGTAGGTGCCGCCACCGGGTGGTCCGCCTGGTGGCGCAATGTCCATGTGAGCTCCCATGCCTTGTACGCAATCGCTGTTTCGCCCGTCTTTCCAAGCGATGATGTTGAGTGATTCGGGTTGTGTTGGATTCAAGTGGTCTGTGACTCGCATGATGTTTGCTTCATACCCCAGTCCTTCGAAGTGACCGTGGAAGTAGCTTGCTGCACGTTCAAATGCAGGATTTGGTGAACCCATCCAACGGTTGACGTATCCACCGCATTGGCTGGAGTCAGTGCAGACGGACAGAATAAAGTCCATCTTGTCGTACCAATCTTGGCCGTTAACGATGGGTGTTCCATTTTCAACTTCGAGGTCCACTGTGGCTCCGGTTCCGTCGGCAAACACGAGAGTGAGTGTGGTCGATGTGACGTAGGGGGTAGTGAGGATTTTACCATTGAGCAACTTATCGTCTTGTACTTGGATCACGCCGAGTGGCACAATGCTGTCGTTCATGAACAGTAATACATCTTCTGGTACGACCAGTCGGTTTCCTTCTCCTTCAAGTGTGAATGTATGCCATTCACCACTTCGCAGTGGGAGGTCGCCAGCAGGTGCGAAATCGATGAGGAATATTTCACCAGCATCTTGGACTTCCTTTTCATTTTCACCAAAGCAACCAGCAAGCGGTGCCATGAGCATCAAAGTTATGAGCGAGAATGCGCGAAGAGAGTTGAACATAATGACCCTTAGAACATGGCCACTCCTTTTTGTTCTTAGGGCTTCGCCTTTCATGGATAGGTTCGAAGGGCTCGATGCAGTGCGAGACATTTCGTGAACTTCATATAGGGTAACCGAATCCGCAGTATGTAACCGATGGTTAAGTAGTCGGGGGGATAAAGATGACTGGCAACGATGATTTCGAAGAAAAATTGATTGAACAGATCACTGAATTGTTCCGAAATATGGGCATGAACCTCGATAAAAAGCAGATTCGGGCGTTAATGGAGCAATTCCGTTCAAAATTCGAAAAACTCGGTCTCGATGCTGAAAAAATTGCGAAAGGTGATGTAAATTTCAATTTCGACTTGTCTCAATTGAGCAAGATGTTTGAAAAAGGCAAGTCAGTCGAAGACATCTTGCAAAACTTAGGGGTCGATGTCCAAGTCGATGCCAACCCAATAGAAGTGGACATGCCAGAGATTGACGACGTAAAGGACGAAATCTACAAATTGCCAGCAGATGATGTCTACCTCGACGGCTGGAATATGTCAGTGACAATCGATTTCACGCTCAAAGGCGATGTTGAAGAAACTGAAGTCGAACTTTCCCTCATCCGTGACGGCCATCAATTGGAAATCTTGAAGAACACGCAAACTTCTCCATTGGCACGCGTCAAATTACCTCATCCCTGCGATGAAGTGATTGAATGGTCTCTTAACAATGGCATTCTCGATGTCACACTCAAACTCACACCACAAGGCTCCGCCGTATCTGAACAAGACGACGACGAAGACGAAGGTGATGATACCGATGAAGTACCGGAAACCCCTGATGTGCGTCTCGATCTTGGCGATGACCATGACGATGATGACGACGGCGGAATTCCGATTTTTTGAAACTTAAGGATGTGAACATGTGAGTAAAGTAATAGGAATAGATCTTGGAACGACGAACAGTTGTGTAGCGACCATTGAAAACGGTGAACCCGTTGTCATTGCGAATGCAGAAGGTGCACGAACAACCCCCTCGGTTGTTGCTTTTGCAAAAGACGGTAGTGAACGTATGATTGGCGTGACTGCAAAGCGACAAGCGGTAACAAACATTGGCCGAACTTTGCTTTCAGTGAAGCGGCACATGGGTACAGATTGGAAAACCACCATCGATGATGTCGACTACACACCGCAGGAAATTTCAGCATTTATTCTTCAAAAGTTAAAGGCAGATGCCGAAGCCTACCTTGGACATGAAATCAAGCAAGCGGTCATTACCTGTCCTGCCTATTTCACAGATGCACAACGAACTGCAACCAAAGATGCTGGACGTATTGCTGGTCTTGAAGTTCTCCGGATCATCAATGAACCAACCGCAGCAGCTCTTGCATACGGTGTTGACAAAGGCGAAGACCAAACTATTCTGGTCTACGATTTGGGTGGTGGAACTTTTGACGTATCGGTTTTGGAAATCTATCAAGTCGATGGCCAACCTCAAATTGAAGTCAAAGCAACCGCCGGTAACAACAAACTCGGTGGCGATGATTTTGATGACCAAGTCATCAATTGGCTGGTCGCAGAATTTAAACGCGACACAGGAATCGATTTGTCTAAAGATGTTCAAGCAATGTCGCGACTTAAGGAAGCGGCTGAAAAAGCCAAGATTGAACTTTCTGGCACTCAACAAACTCAGATCAACCTGCCTTTCATTACGATGCGAGACGGCCAACCCGAGCACCTGGACATAACCTTGAATCGTGCGAAATTCGAAGACCTCGTATCGAAGTTGATTGAAAACACAATGGGTCCAACCCGTCAAGCAATGAAAGACGCTGGCATCAAGAAAGGCGATGTAGACAAAGTCATCCTTGTTGGTGGCTCTACACGTGTACCTGCTGTTCAAGAAGCAGTCGAAAGGGAAGCTGGAAAGGCACCATACAAAGGAATCAATCCTGATGAAGCTGTGGCTATGGGCGCCGCACTCCAAGCAGGTATCATTTCGGGTGATGAAGGCGTTTCTGATATTTTGTTACTCGACGTCACGCCTCTCACACTTGGTATCGAAACCCTTGGTGGTGTCATGACGACAATGATTGAGCGAAACACGACCATTCCGGCTCGTCGCTCTGAAATATATTCAACCGCAAGTGATAACCAACCCGCAGTTACCATTCACGTTCTTCAAGGTGAGCGGAATTTTGCTAAGGACAACGTTACACTCGGAGAATTCACCTTGGTGGGAATTCCAGCAGCACCCCGTGGAACTCCACAAATCGAAGTTACCTTCGATATCGATGCCAACGGAATTGTTGATGTCAGTGCTAAAGACATGGGGACTGGAAAGGAGCAATCGGTGAAAATTGAATCACAAACTTCACTTTCTGAAGATGAAATCCAAGCCAAGATCAGTGAAGCTGAAACGTTTGCAGAGGAAGACCAATTGCGCAAGGCGAAAGTTGAACTTCGAAACATGGCGGACCAAGTGGTCTATCAAACGCGTCGAACACTCGACGAATCGGCTGACAAACTCGATGATGCAGATGTTGACCCAGTAAAGGAGCATCTCGATGCATTGGAAAAGATGGTTCAAGATGACGATGGTAAACCTCTCGAAATCGACGCTATCGACGATGCAGCAATTCAATCAAAAGTCAAGGAAGTTGAAGAAGCAATGCATGTTGTTTCAGCAAAACTCTACGAAGCAGCAGCAGCTGAAATGGCTGAACAAGATGGTTCAGCCGAAGATGGTGATATCAACGTCGGTGGCGATGATGTGGTCGATGCAGACTTTGAAGTCGTCGAAGACGATGAGGATTGAGTCAACCTTGGTCATCGTTGACCTTATGGCGAAGAGTTTGGTGGCTGTGCTATGAGCGATGCGCCTATTCTCAAGGATACCGAGCGTACCACGGGACGCAGTGCTCTCCAGAACAACATTCAGGCGGCAATGGCTCTTGCTGGCGCAGTGCGTTCAACCTTGGGCCCCCGTGGGCTTGATAAATTGCTGATCGATGACGATGGGCGAACCCTTGTGACCAACGATGGCGTTACAGTGCTCGAATCAGCGAAAGTGGAACATCCCGTCGCACGAATGATGATTAATGCTTCTTCAGTACAGGATAAAATTGCCCGTGATGGAACTACTTCGACCGTTCTAATGTCGGCTGAAATGTTGCAAAATGCTTGGCATTTGGTCACACAAGATGTTCACCCTGCCATTATTGCACGTGGATTCAGAATGGCTGAAACCTATGCACATGAAGTTCTCATCGAGTTGACGCTCGAATCAGAACATCATCACCGTTTACTTGCTGCACAAACTTCACTTGCAGGCAAAGGTCATCATTCCATGCAGTTATTGCTCGCTCAACTCGCCGTTGATGCTGCTGAAGTCATTCAGATGAATACCTCAAATGGCGTAGTAGCTGACCCGACACGTGTAAAAATATTACCACAATCAGGTGGTAGCATTAGCGATACACGATTGGTGACTGGTTTGGTTTTAGCAAAGAATCGAATTCATGAAGACATGCCCCGCATCGCAGGTGCTGGAAAAGTTCTTCTTGTCGATGGTGGAATTGAACGACGTTCAATGAAAAACGATATGAAAATCAATGTTACCTCTCCTGGTGTCCTCGAGAGTTTCCGAGCGAAAGAAGTCGAATTGCTCCAACAACAAGTCGAACATCTCAAAGCACTTGGAATCGGGTTGCTTGCTTGCAAAGAAGGCATCGATGAAGAAGCCCGAATCCTTCTTGCAAAAGCTGGAATTCAAGCGTTCCGTAGAGTCGCACGCTCGGATTTGGACCTCCTTGCCCGAGGCTGTGGTGCAACCCTTGTTTCTGAAGTCAAGCGTTCTACTTCGAGCGATTTAGGGGCTTTTATTTCGAGTAAGAATGAGACATGGGGCAGCGTAGCACATTGGATTGTTGAAACCGAAGAAGGTGGTGCGACACTGATTGCATGTGGAAGTACAGAAACTGTACTTGGAGAAGTGGAACGAAGCTTTGGAGACGCCCTTGGTGTTGCTTGTAGGATGCTTGAAGATTCCCGGCTATTGGCTGGTGGCGGTGCAACACATGTTGCTTTAGCACGCCGATTACGCCGCTTTGCTGAATCGATTCCAGGGCGTGAACAACTTGGTGCGGAAGCCTTTGCCGATGCACTTGAAGTCATACCTCGAGTTTTAGCTGAAAATGCGGGGTTAGACCCAATCGATACCTTGCTGCAATTGGTTGCAGCACAAGTGAACGGTGGGAAGGATTCACATTATCTCGGATTAGATCTGCTAAACCGTAGACCAGCAAATATGGTGGAACAAGGTATTCTTGAACCGTATTTGATTGCTCGTCAATCGATTGCAGGCGCAACAGAAGCAGCCATTTCCATTCTTCGAATCGATGATGTTTTGTGGGCAAAACAAGACCCAACAATGGCTGAAGTCCCAGAAATGGAATAGGTCTTCTAAACGACCCTTCACCCTGAAGGGCGGGTAGTTGCTTCAAATAGGGGTAGGAGAAACAAATCTTGATGGGAACTGATAGTCAAGCCTGTGTGGGCATAGATGATATAGCGATTCATTTCCCTCGTTTGTTCATGGATATGAAGGACTTCGCAGAATTGCGAGGTGCTGATTATGATAAATTAAACAAAGGGCTTGGCCTTGAAGCAATGTCCATTCCTGATGTTCATGAGGATACTGCAACCATGGGTGCGATGGCTGTCATGCAAATTATTGACCGCAATGGGCTTGATCCAAACTTGATTGGACGAATGTACCTTGGAACAGAATCCGCTTTAGATGGTGCTAAGCCAACAGCCACGTATATTGTCGATATGCTCACGCAACGCTATCAAGAACGTTATGGCTCCGATTGTTTTCGTAATTGTGACGTTGTCGACATGACCTTTGCA
>Ga0209709_10002233_pt1 | contig 17151 bp, 15 predicted proteins | sample ArcticOcean_MG_C_2_FD_187435 | JGI IMG/M metagenome (GOLD analysis project Ga0209709, IMG submission 187435) | Marine microbial communities from western Arctic Ocean - ArcticOcean_MG_CB4_136 (SPAdes) (version 2) | ecosystem: Environmental > Aquatic > Marine > Oceanic | place: Arctic Ocean... | reverse complement strand
AGGGGTTCTGGTTGGAGTTTTAGATCCATGATACACTTTGCAACTTCTTTTGCAATTGCGTTGGCTAACTCATTTGGTGTAGCTTCGTAGACTTCAGTTTTTTTCATAAAAAAATGGTTTTAAGTTAAATTAATATCTAACTGAAAACCACACTTTATAAGAAATTTACTACCTTTGAATTGATATGACCTACAAAATTATATCAATTAAGGCTGTTAGTTTCACTTCCGTGTGTAGCTTTCAGCTTTTTTCTAGTTTATGTGCTTACTTCCGTATTTCCATCATTGTATTTTAGTATAAACACCATTAGTGTTTTACTGTTGTAAATTCAAATTAATAGTCTTTAAATACTACTTCTTTATTACTAAACAACATTAAACGAATACTATTATACAGAGCATTTTGCAATCTACAACATAATACTACTTAATTGAAAGTCATTTTTATAAACATTGTGTACAAGTTTTGAACAAAATAATATAAAATGCGTACTAATTTCTAATCTGTTGTTATCTGTTATATTTTAAAAAAAAACTCTAAAACTTACCAGCATTGTCTTGTAAACCTTTCATTTTATCATTAGGAAACTTATTAAAATAAGCTTCTGTCGTTGCTAAATTTGTGTGTCCAAGAGCTTGTGAGATTTGACTTATATCATACCCATCATCTCTAGACTTAGTAGCAAATGAATGTCGCCCCCAATAGTAGCTTATCTCTTCTGTAATGCCTAGTTCCTTTGCTATATTTTTCCAATGTCCAGTATGATTTCTAAGTACAGTCATATATCTCTTCCATCTAGCTTCAGATTCCAATTTATGATCTACAAAGTTAAAAGCATAGATCCCTCTACCTTTATGTTTTTTAAGCATCTTACCTATAAATTCATTTATTGGAATACTAATTAGTTTATCTGACTTTTCTACAGTCTTAGATCTCAAAAATTCTATTCTATCTTCTTTAACATCACTATGTTTTAAATAACACATATCTTTAAAATTCATACCACTACCATAATAGGATAGCATCCAAATTTCCCAACTTAGTTTTCTTGGTTTAGTCTTTGGGTTTTCCCCATATTCAGCAAATAATTTTAATTCCCAAGCTTCTAAGCCTCTATTTGTCCCAGAGCCTTTAGGTATTGAAAATGCATCTTTGCCAAAAGGATAGTCATCTCTATCTATAGACTTATGTTTTATAGCTTTATTAAACAAATGCATAAGTGGTCTAATATGAAACCCTACAGTTGTTTTTTTATTTCCTTGATCCAAATTCCATTTTTTGTATAGGTTTAAAACTTCTTCTGTAAGATCATAAAAAGATAATTTTTTAAAATCTTTTCCTCTAGTCTTAAAATAAGTAGTAAATGAAGTTCTAGATCCTTTATAAACTTCAACTGATCCCCATTTCTCTAAGGCTTTTAATTCAGAAATCTTAGCATTATAACATTCGTTTACATTAATGGTATATCCATGAATAGCCTCATCAGAAACCTTAGCACCCCTCCATTTCTCTTTAAAAGCTTGTGGACTACTGCATATTTCAAATTTATTTAATGATTCAGCTTTATCCATCATTTTAACAATCTCATTTAGCTTCTTTGAGTTTGATGGCTTTAGTTTTGTTCTGGGTTGATTAAACATATTATCGTATTGATCAACTGTTGCTGAAATATTTGTTGTAACGTAGAATCTACTAAATTTTTTATGGTATGGGTAAAGCTGAATCCACACATAATAAGAACCCTTCTTATCCTTTAGCTCACTTCTTTTATTAAGCCAGGTGGTAACTTTAAATGGTTTATCATGCTTTATCATATCTTAAAAGTACTATAATCGCATTAGAAATGCAAAGAATCGCATAAGTTTATTTGTCAAACAACTATTATATTTAAAGGAATACTTTATATTTAAAGAAGGGAACTAGAGAAAAGAAAAGTTTGTTATTGTACGATTTTAATACACTACCCACTAATTAAGAATTAGTTTTTAATTTTGTATTTAATTGGCAAGTAAACTACTTTTTTTTCATTAAAAAAATCTTCATTAAAAAAATCAGAGAGCTCATAAGTTTTAACATTCTTAAAACTTATGAGCTCTTCTTTTAAATCCCCTCCTTTAAGGTATAGAACACCATTTCTTAAATCATTAAAGGATTTTTTATTTACATTATACTTAATCCATGAAACAAAGTCCTTCATATTTGTAACTGCTCTACTAATTACAAAATCATACTTATGTTTAATTGACTCTACTCTACAGCAAGTGGTTTTTACATTTTTTAATTCTAATTCTTTTACTATAACATTTACTACATTAATTTTTTTTTGAATACTATCCACCAAATGAAAGTTGCAATTTGGAAATAGGATAGAAAGTGGTATACCTGGAAATCCACCACCTGTGCCTACGTCTAGCAATGTAGTATTTTCTTTAAAAGAAATTAATTTAGCAATAGATAATGAGTGAACTACATGTCTCAGATATAACTCATCAATATCTTTTCTAGAGATAACATTAATCTTAGAGTTCCAGTCTATATATAATGTTTCTAATTTTATAAATTGACTTATTTGTTCCTCTGTTAAATCTTTAAAATATTTCTGAATTAATTTCATAAAATAATTATTTCAACAAAAATAGGTTTTTGTGTACAATTATTTATAAATGAGGTTAAAAGAAATCACTATTATTGATATATTTGAATATTATAAAAAACAAAATATTTATGACTCCAAAAAAAGTATTATTTAACAGAAAAGATTCTACATTTTTTTTCAAAACTCTAAATAAAAGAGTAAATAGTTATTTCAATGAAAAAAAGATTAAAAAAAATGGTAACTGGAAGCTTTGGGTAAAAGCAATTATAATGTTTAGTTTACTTGTATTACCTTATATTTTAATATCAATTTTAGCAATTCCAGTATGGTTGCAAATTGGACTATCAGTGGTAATGGGTATCGGCTTAGCTGGAGTTGGAATGAATGTGATGCATGATGGTAATCACGGATCATTTTCTAATAAAAAATGGATAAATAGATTAATGGGAGGCAGTATTTACTTACTTGCAGGCAACCGATATAACTGGCAAGTTCAACACAATGTCCTACATCATACATATACCAATATTCATGGTCATGATGAAGATTTAGAAGCTGGAAGAATAATAAGATTCTCAAAACACTCTGAATGGAGATGGTTTCATAAATTTCAACACTACTACTCCGTTTTATTGTATGGACTTCTCACAATAAACTGGGCAATAACCACAGATTTTCTTCAAATGAAAAGATTCATGAAAAAGAAATTATCATACGGAAAATTCCCAAATCCATTTGTAAATTGGACTAAATTATTAGTTTCAAAAATATTATATTTTCTATTTTGGATTTTCATTCCAATTTTAGTTTTTAATGTTATTTGGTGGAAAGTATTAATATCTTTTTTAGTAATGCATTATACCGCAGGCTTAATACTTAGCTTAGTATTCCAGCTTGCTCATATCATGGATGAAGCTGACATGCCTCTTCCAGATAAAGAAGGTAATATCAAAAATAGCTGGGCTATTCATCAATTAAATACAACAGTAAACTTTGCTGCAAACAACAAACTAGTAAACTGGTTCACAGGTGGACTAAACCATCAGGTAGAACATCACATATTTCCTAACATCTCTCATGTTCACTATGATAAAATTGCAGAAATTGTGAAGAAAACTGCAAATGAATTTAACCTTCCATATAATGAGTTCAAAACAACAAAAGATGCATTAACTGCTCACTTTAAATATTTACGCTATATGGGTTTAAAACCAACAATTTAAAAATATGAATGATTTTCTGTCTGATAGAATAAACAGCCTCGCAGTTTCTCAAACTTTAGCTATGGCCGCAAAAGCAAGAGAATTGAAAAATGAAGGAAAAGATGTTATTGGCCTTAGCTTAGGAGAACCAGACTTTAACACACCTGACTATATAAAAGAAGCTGCTGTAAATGCAATTAATCAAGACTATAATTCTTACACACCTGTCGATGGATATGTAGATCTTAAAAATGCTATAATTACAAAGTTTAAAAGAGATAATAATTTAAAATATGAATTATCGCAGATAGTTGTATCAACAGGCGCAAAACAATCTCTCTCAAATATAGCAGCTTCATTGATTAACCCAGGAGATGAAGTTATACTTCCCTGTCCATACTGGGTAAGTTATAGTGATATAGTAGGGCTAAATGGTGGTATTACAGTTGAAGTGAAGACAGATATTTCAAGTGACTTTAAAATGACTGCTATAGATTTAGAAAATGCAATTACTACTAAAACTAAAATGGTATGGTTTAGTTCCCCTTGTAATCCAAGCGGCTCAGTGTATAGCAAAAAAGAATTACGAGAGTTAGCAGATGTTTTAATCAAACATCCAAATGTATTCATTCTTTCCGATGAAATTTACGAGCATATTAATTTTTGTGGTGGCCACTTCAGTATAGCTGAGTTTGATGATATGTATGACAGAACTATCACGGTTAATGGAGTATCAAAAGCTTTTGCAATGACAGGCTGGAGAATAGGCTATATTGGGGCTCCGTCGTGGATAGCAAGAGCTTGTAATAAAATGCAAGGTCAGGTTACTTCAGGTGCAAATTGTATAGCGCAAAGAGCTGTAATTACAGCCCTCAAAGAATGTCCTAGTAAAATCACTTATATGGTCGATGAGTTTAAGGTAAGGAGAGACTTAATCTTAAATTTATTAAATAATATAGAAGGATTTAATTGTAATACTCCAGATGGAGCTTTTTATGTATTTCCAGATATTTCACATTTTTTCGGAAAAGTAATTGATGGCTATAAAATAAATAACGCATCAGACATGTCCTTGTTTTTATTAGAAAGAGCACTTGTAGCAACAGTTACAGGAGATGCTTTTGGAGACCCAAATTGTATTAGGATATCGTACGCAGCATCTCAAGATCAATTAATAGAAGCTGTTGGTAGAATTAAAAAATTAGTATCTTAATAACAATTATGCAACTATTAAGTTAATTAATTCCTAGTATGTGGAATTGTTATTGGTTCGATATTCAGTCTTAGTTAGAGATAGTATGTCTATAATGGTTTCAACCCGATTTTGATTTATTTTATTAGATCTAATAGGTGTTTACATACCGACGGCTTGTTTAGCTTGGAAGTTAATAGTACTAATTAAAAAAAATAAAACATGATTACAACAACTACAGAGAATATTCCAAATAAAGAAGTAAGCAAAATTTTAGGTATAGCTAGAGGGAGTACAGTAAGGGCTAGAAATATAGGTAAAGATATTTTTGCTGCTATAAAAGGTGTGATTGGAGGAGAAGTTAGTGAATACACAAAATTACAAGCAGACTCTAGAGAACAGGCTCTTCAAAGAATGGTTCAAGATGCAGAAAAAATGGGGGCAGATGCTGTAATAAATATAAGAATGACCACATCCATGGTGATGCAAGGTGCATCTGAACTTTTAGCATACGGAACTGCTGTAAAATTAAAATAAATGAATTTATCTTATAATTTAATATTTTGGATAATAATTGGAATACTTATTATTTATTTACTGATAATAAAAATTGGAGCTGAAAAAAAAGAAAATTTCGAAAAAAGAGACAATTAAATTTTATCTTTTTTTCCAAAAATAGGCGGTAAAAACAATCAAAACAGTAAATAATTCTAACCTGCCTACGATCATTAAGAAAGAAGCCCACCACTTCGCTAAAATAGGCATCTGACTAAAGGTGCCCATGGGGCCATAACTACCAATAGATGGTCCTACATTACCCAAACTTGAAGCCGAAACCCCTAAAGCCGATTGAAAGTCTAATCCAAACATGGAAAATCCAAGTGCTCCGACCATAAATGATAACATATAAATTATAAAAAACCCTAAAATATTATATATAATTCCATTTGAAACAGATTTATTATTATATCTAACAGGTATTATAGCACTTGGATGTAGAATTCTTTTAAATTCTAAGAATCCATTTTTTACAATAAGTAGATGTCTTACTATTTTAAAACCTCCTGACGTACTTCCTGCAGAACCTCCAATAAACATTAAACCAAAGAATATTAATAATAAAAATGGTCCCCAAGATGTATAATCAGCAGTCACAAAGCCTGTTGTTGTAACAATAGATACTACTTGAAATAATGAATGTCTTATAACTTCTTCAATTCTACTAAAAAATGATATTTCTTCACCTACAGAGAAATCTGTATTAAAAAACACGAATAAGCCAACAATAAGGGAAAAAAATAGAATAAGTCTGAAATATAAATTAAACTCTTCATCTAATTTTATTTTATTAAACTTACCCTTAAAAACATAGTACAACAGTATGAAATTTGTCCCAGCTATAAACATAAAGAAGATGACTATGTATTGAATTATTGGTTGAGAATTCCAAAAAGCTAAACTAGAATCTTTTGTAGAAAACCCACCAGACGCAATGTTGGACATAGAGTGATTTATAGCATCAAAAAACGACATTCCAAAAACACTTAATAGTAGAGTTTCTAATAAAGTGAAACTTAGATATATTAACCATAATCTCTTAGCAGTGTCTGTTATTCTAGGATGTAATTTATCAGCACTAGGACCAGGTGCTTCGGCAGAAAAAAGTTGCATCCCACCTATTCCTAAAAGCGGTAAAATTGCAATTGCAAGCACGATTATACCCATACCTCCAATCCAATGTGTAATACTTCTCCAAAAAATCAACCCTTTAGGTAAAGACTCTATAGAATCTAGTATTGTAGATCCAGTAGTAGTATAGCCAGAAGTGGTTTCAAATATTACATTAGTGAAACCATCAATTGAATTTGTTAATAAATAAGGTATACAGCCAGATAAAATCATAACTATCCATCCAAATATTACAACAATATAACCTTCTCTTTTATTTAAATTTTTATCAAAATTTCTATTATATATTGTAGAAAAAGCCCCAAGGGATAAAACTATAATTCCAGAAACAATTAAACTATCCGTTATTCCATCATTATAAATAAAGCTAAGAATAGAAGCAACAAACATAAAACCTCCATTAAACATTAATAGAATACCGAAAAAATAAAAAATTATTTGATAATTAATTTTCATAAGATAAGTCTAGTAAAAGAATTTTTCAACTTGATTCACCATATCTAGTTTACAACAAACAACTACTCTGTCGTCATTTGTGATTTTAAAATCTCCTAGTACAACAAGCCCATTTCCATTTCTAATAACACCACTTATAATTGCCCCTCTTGGAAAATTAAGATCTCTAATGTATTTATTACAAACATGTGACTTTTCATTGACTACAAACTCTAAAAGCTCAGCGTTCATATTCCTTAGTTGTGAAATTGCCACAACCTCTGCCTTTTTTATATACTTAACGATGCTATTTGCAGCAAGAAGTTTTTTATTAATTAGTGTATCTATACCAATAGATTGAGATAACTTATAATAGTCCATGTTATCTACCAATGCAATGGTTTTATTTATCCCTTTAGATTTTGCTACTAAACAAGACATTATGTTAGTTTCAGAATTGCCAGTTACAGAGATAAACGCATCCATATCAGCTAAATTTTCTTCATCTAGAAGTTCAACATTTCTACCATCTCCATATATAACCAATGTATCAGGAAGTCTTTCAGCTATATCTTCTGCTCTAGATTTAATTTTTTCTATAAGCTTAACATTAAGTTTACTAGATAGTTTTTTGGCAACTTTTCTACCAATACTACCTCCACCCATTATCATTATATTTTTAATCTCTGTTAGATTTTTTCCAGATAATTTACACAATTCTATATCTCCACCTTTTGTTGTCATAAAAACTACATGATCTCCAATTTGGAAAATCGTATTCCCTCTTGGTATAATAGTTTCTTCATCTCTTTTAATTGCAATTGGAAAAAAATGAATCTCTGGAAAAAAAGAAGCAGATTCAGTAACAGATTTACCAATTAGAATCGCGGACTCAGACAGATTTAATCCAAGGGTGGTTAGTGCACCATTTTCAAATTCAAAAGTGTCGTTAAATACAGATTGATTAATTACTAATTCAATTTCTTCTGATGCAAGATCTGTTGGTGAAATTAACTCATTAACTCCTAAATCATTAAAATTTATGTTATGTTTTGTTTTGCTGTATTCTGTATTAGAAATTCTTGCAATAGTCTTTTTAGCTCCTAATTGTTTTGCTAAAAAACAAGCAGTTAAATTAGTTGCCTGTAAAGAAGTTACACCAATAAACAGGTCTGCATTTGCTACATTAGCATCATTTAAAGTTTTTATAGAAGTAGAATCTCCTTTTAAAACTTTAATATCTAAATGACCTTCAGCAAAAGTTAAACTATCTCTCACTGGATCAATTAGCGTAATTTCTTGAGATTCGTAGGATAATAATTTTGCTAGATGAAATCCAACTTCACCTGCACCAGCAATAATTATCTTCATTTTATTTCGATTGTTCATACAAATATAATTTATTTTAGGGAATTGAATGTGAATTGTATTTCTTTGCATAAAAATTTAAATAATAAAGGACAGATCTTAATGTCAAAAAAAATAATCCCATACAGAAGTAGCGATTTATCTAAAAAGGTACAAGTAGAAAAAATGTTTGATAACATCTCTAAAGAGTACGATGCTCTAAACCGTGTCATTTCGTTCGGTATAGATATCTCATGGAGGAAAAAAATTGTTAAAATTTTAAAATCAAAAAAACCTTACAATATTTTGGACATAGCCACTGGCACTGGTGATTTAGCTATTGAATTGACAAAAACTAATGCAAAGAAAATAATTGGACTAGATATCAGTAAAGGAATGCTGGATGTTGGAATAAAAAAAATTAATAAGAAAAACTTAAATAAAACCATTGAAATGGTAATAGGAGATTCAGAAAATTTAAAATATGAGGATAGTTTTTTTGATGCTGTAACTGTTTCTTTTGGTGTTAGAAATTTCGAATCCTTAGAATTAGGGTTAAATGAAATTTTAAGAGTATTAAAACCAAAAGGCATGTTAGTTATTTTAGAGACTTCAAATCCTACCAAATTTCCTTTTAAACAATTTTATAAATTTTATTCAAAATTTATATTACCAACAATTGGAAGGGTTTTTTCAAAAGATAAATTTGCATATAATTATCTTTCAGAATCTTCAGCTGAATTTCCTTTTGGAAAAAAATTCAACAATATTTTAAAGAAAACAGGGTTTATTAATGTAGTAGACTATCCACAAACATTTGGAGTTGCTACAATTTATGTCGCTAGTAAGAAATAAAATGAAAAAAACTGCTTTAATTCTTTTTTATGTTTTGTCTGTCAACAGTGTAAATTCTCAATTATTTACTAAAGAAAAAGTAATTAACAATGAAAATTTTGACAAACCAAGTATGACTTGGGGATATTTTTTAGGTTTTAACAACTATGATTTTAATTTTGATTATTATCAGGATTTTAGTGATATTCAAGTAGAAACGGTTTCTGGGTTTAATGTAGGGCTAATTGGAAATTTTAGAATCAATGATTATTTTGATTTGAGATTCGAACCAGGCTTAATAATTTCTAGCAGGAACTTAAGCTATAATCCAATTGATTTTGGGGATACTGAATTTTTAGGAAACATTCATTTTAGAGAAGTTAAATCAACTTATATACACTTCCCGCTACTGCTAAAAATATCTACAAAAAGAGTGAATAATTTCAAACCCTTTATAACAGGTGGTGTATCTACTGCAATCAATCTTTCTAGCAATGAAAAAAATTTAGAAGACAATAGTTCTGGTCAATTTAGAACAAAAAAAAATGTATTTTTCTATGAGCTTGGATTTGGAATTGATATATATTTAGAGTGGTTTAAATTCACACCTTCCATAAGAGGTGTTTTTGCTATTTCTGATGAATTAATCAGAGATGATGACCCTTTAAGTCCATGGACTGGAAATGTTAGCTTCATGAAAACAAGTGGAGTGTTAATTAACTTTACTTTTCAATAGATTTTCTAGAGTTGTCACTAAGAATAATAGCCATAGCATTGGCGACATTTAAGCTTTCTGTTTTCTGCAAATTACCAAATCTTGGAATTGAAATTTTATGATTTATTAACTTAGACAACTTTAAACTAATTCCATTTGCTTCATTGCCGAATAAAATAATACCTTTTTTAATTAGAGCTTCTTCATATATTGAATTGCCTTTCATATATGTTCCATAAATAGGAATATTGTTTTGTTCTATTATATTTTCTATATCCATGTAATTGATATTAACCCTGGATAAAGACCCCATAGATGCTTGGACTACTTTAGGGTTATAACAATCTACAGTATCCAAACTACAAATAAGGTCTTTAATTCCAAACCAGTCACAAAGTCTTATAATAGTCCCAAGGTTTCCTGGGTCACTAATATTGTCTAGACCAACTATTAATTTATCAAAGTCTATTTTGGTGGCTTCAGGTATTGCAAAAACAGCTAAAGAATTTTTAGGATTAGATAGATTACTGACTTTACATAATTCAGCCTGAGTTAATTCATTCACTTCATTATCATAGCTCCCAATAGTAATATTTATAGAATATAAACTGATAATTTTATAGTTTGCTTGAATTAGCTCAACAATAGTCTTATCCCCTTCAGCTACAAATTGACTAAGTTGTGTTCTATATTTTTTTTGTCTTAAAGACTTAATAATTTTAATTTGACTATTGCTTATCATTATAATAATTAGGTTTGCCTTTTAAATTTATGTAATTTTTTGAAAAAATCATTTCTAAAATAAACAATATTAGTAATATTTTCTATTACATCATATAATTCTCTTAAAGTATTAAGTGGATCAATTATTACTAGATAATAATAAAAGTAATTTAGATGGTTTTCAAAATACGAGTTTTAACACTGCTGTATACAACATAGACATCAACTTTAATCCATTTTAAATTAATTAAGGCGTACAGTATTTCGTTATGCTTAAATAATGTAATTTTTATGAGATATACTGCTTAATAATTAATATTTTTGACCTCTAATTAAATATAAAAAAAAATGAGTTCAATTAAATCAGGAGTTGCTACCGGTGACCAAGTTCAAGAAATTTTCAAACTAGCCAAACAAAAAGGATTTGCGCTGCCTGCGGTGAATGTTATTGGATCTAGTAGTATTAACGGAGTTTTGGAAACTGCAAAAGAACTTAATGCACCTGTGATTATTCAATTTTCTAATGGTGGTGGAGCATTTAATGCCGGAAAAGGATTAGACAATGCAGATCAATCTGCTGCAATAGCAGGATCCATAGCTGGAGCACAACATGTGCACACAATGGCTAAAGCTTATGGGATTCCAGTTATTTTACACACTGATCATTGTGCAAAAAAATTACTTCCTTGGATCGATGGTCTAATTGAAGCTAGTGAAGAGCATTTTAAAGAAAAAGGGTACCCTTTATTTAGTTCTCACATGATTGATTTATCTGAAGAACCAATTGAAGAGAACATTGCAATTTGTAAAAAATATTTAAAGAGAATGTCTAAAATTGGAATGACACTAGAGATTGAGTTAGGAATTACTGGTGGAGAGGAAGATGGTGTCGACAATACAGATGTCGATGACTCAAAGTTATACACTCAACCAGAAGAAGTCGCTTATGCCTATGAAGAGTTAATTCAGGTAAGTGATAAGTTTACAATTGCAGCTGCTTTTGGAAATGTTCATGGAGTATACAAACCAGGGAATGTGAAATTAACTCCAAAAATTCTTAAAAATTCTCAGGAGTATATATCTAAAAAATACAATCTAGAGCATAATTATATTGATTTTGTTTTTCATGGCGGATCTGGTTCTACAGTAGAGGAAATTAGAGAAGGAATTAGTTATGGTGTTATTAAAATGAATATCGATACAGATATGCAATACGCTTATATGGCAGGTGCTAGAGATTATTTTGGTAAAAATTCTGAATATTTAAAAGCACAAATAGGAAATCCTGATGGGAGTGATGTTCCTAATAAAAAATATTATGATCCTAGAAAATGGGTCAGAGAATCAGAAGTTACTTTTGTAGAAAGGCTAAAACAAGCTTTTAAAGATCTAAATAATGTAAATACTTTATAAAATTATTTAACTTTGATAATTATTAAATTGTAAATAATGGCTTGGTTTAAAAGAAAAGATAAAGGAATTCATACTCCTACAGAGGCAAAAAAGGATATCCCTAAAGGGCTTTGGTATAAATCCCCAACAGGAAAAATTGTTGACACGGAAGAACTAGAAAGAAATTTTTATGTAAGTCCAGAAGATGGATATCACGTAAGAATTGGAAGTAGAGAGTATTTTGATATTTTATTTGATGACAAATTCAAAGAATTAGACGCTAATTTAACCTCGAAAGATCCACTGAAATTTATTGATAATAAAAAGTATTCGCAGCGATTAAAAGATGCTACTAAAAAAACTAATTTAAAAGACGCGGTAAGAACTGCAGTTGGAAAATCTAAAGGAAGAGATGTAGTTATTGCTTGTATGGACTTTAGTTTCATAGGCGGATCAATGGGTAGTGTTGTTGGCGAGAAAATAGCTAGAGCAGCAGATTATTCATTAAAGAAAAAAATACCCTTTTTAATTATATCAAAATCAGGTGGTGCAAGGATGATGGAGGCAGCAATTTCTTTAATGCAACTTGCGAAAACATCGGTTAAACTAGCTCAATTAGCGGAGGCCAAAATACCATATATATCCTTATGTACAGACCCAACCACTGGAGGTACTACTGCTTCTTTTGCAATGCTCGGAGATGTGAATATAAGTGAGCCTGGTGCTCTTATTGGATTTGCTGGACCTAGAGTAGTTAGAGATACTACTGGAAAAGAATTGCCAGAAGGTTTTCAAACTGCAGAATTTGTCTTAGAACATGGCTTCTTAGATTTTATTACAGAAAGAAAAAAATTAAAAGATAAAATCAATTTGTATTTAGACCTAATTTTAAACACTCCTCTTAGAGAGTAATGATAAAATTAGTAACCATATCTATAAAAAAATAAACACTTTATATACATGTGAGTTTAAATTTTTTAGATGGATTTTTGGAGTAAAATAAATCACAATTTAATCTATTTTTTCACTATATTTGCCCCTCTATTTTAGGTAATAGAAATTGTACATAATAATCATTTAAATAATATTGGAATGTATTTAACAACAAAATCGAAAGAAACACTATTCAAAAAACACGGTAAAAATGAAAAAGATACCGGTAGCGCTGAAGGTCAGATCGCTTTATTTACACTAAGAATCAATCACTTAACAGAACATTTGAAAAATAATCGAAAAGATTATAATACAGAAAGGTCTCTAGTTAAATTAGTTGGTAAAAGAAGATCTCTTCTAGATTACCTTACTAAGGTAGATGTCTTAAGATATCGTGCAATTGTTAAGGAATTAGAATTAAGAAAATAATACAAAAGAGGCTTAAAGCCTCTTTTGTAGATTTTTACAATAAATTATATTAAAGCTAGTAAATAGTTTTTCATTGGTAAACAACAACTACAACAACACAACACCATTGTTTAATATTTAACTTAAAAAAAAATTATGAAACCAAAAGTTTATAAAGAGATAATTGACCTGGGAGATGGTAGAGAAATTTCTATCGAAACCGGAAAATTAGCAAAACAAGCTCATGGTAGTATTGTTGTGCAATCTGGAAAATGTATGATGTTATGTACAGTAGTTTCCAATTACGAACAAAAAGATCTTAGTTTTCTACCCCTAACAGTAGATTATAGAGAGAAATTTGCTGCTGCAGGAAGATATCCAGGTGGGTTTTTCAAAAGAGAAGCTAGACCTAGTGATGGAGAAGTTTTAACTATGCGTCTTGTAGATAGAGTATTAAGACCTTTATTTCCAAAAGACTACACCGCAGAAACGCAAGTGATGATTCAATTAATGTCTCATGATGAAGATGTGATGCCAGATGCAATGGCAGGTTTAGCAGCTTCAGCAGCTATACAATTATCAGATTTCCCTTTTGAATGTGCAATCTCTGAAGCAAGAGTTGGACGTATAAACGGTGAATTTGTTATAAATCCAACAAGATCTCAATTAGTAGAATCTGACATCGATATGATGATTGGAGCTTCTGCTGATTCTGTAATGATGGTTGAAGGTGAAATGGATGAGATATCAGAAGAAGAAATGGCAGATGCAATTAAGTTTGCACATGAAGCTATTAAAGTACAATGTGCTGCTCAAATAAGATTAGCAGAAGCATTTGGAAAGAAAGAAGTTCGTGAATATGAAGTTGCAAGAGAAGATAAAGATTTAGAGAAAAAGGTTCATGATATGGCATACGATAAAGTATATGCTATAGCAGAAGCAGGATCTGCAAAACATGAGAGAACTGCTGCATTTAAAGAAATAAAAGCAGATATTAAAGCTACTTTTTCAGAAGAAGAACTAGCAGATTACGGTGATTTAGTTTCTGATTATTATCGTAAGGCCGAAAAAGCTGCAATTAGAGACTTAACCCTAAATGTAGGTTTACGTTTAGATGGTCGTAAAACGGACGAAATTAGACCGATCTGGTCTGAAATAGATTATTTACCGTCAGTACATGGTTCTTCAATCTTTACCCGTGGAGAAACTCAAGCTTTAGCTACTGTTACACTTGGAACATCAAGAGATGCAAACAAAATTGATATGCCTTCTTATGAGGGTGAAGAGTCTTTTTACCTACACTATAACTTCCCTCCTTTTTGTACAGGAGAAGCTAGACCTCTAAGAGGAACATCTAGAAGAGAAGTTGGGCATGGTAACTTAGCTCAGCGTGGATTAAAAGGAATGATTCCTACTGATTGTCCCTATACTGTAAGGGTTGTATCTGAAGTTTTGGAGTCTAACGGTTCTTCATCTATGGCTACAGTTTGTGCTGGAACAATGGCACTTATGGATGCAGGTGTTCAGATGATAAGACCAGTTTCTGGTATTGCAATGGGATTAATTTCTGATGCTAAATCTGGAAAATACGCTGTACTTTCTGATATTTTAGGTGATGAAGATCATTTAGGAGATATGGATTTTAAAGTAACAGGTACTTCTGAAGGAATTACAGCTTGCCAAATGGATATTAAGGTAAAAGGATTAGGATACGAAATTTTAGTGAATGCGCTAAAACAAGCTCGTGAAGGTCGTTTACATATTTTAGGAAAACTTACAGAAACTATATCTGCACCAAATAGTGATGTTAAGGCTCACGCTCCAAAAATGGTAACTAGAACTATTCCAAATGAATATATCGGTGCTATGATTGGACCAGGTGGTAAAAACATTCAAGAATTACAAAAAACTACTGGATGTACTCTAGTAATAAATGAAGATCCTGTAACAGAAGAAGGTATTGTAGAGATTTTAGGAACTGATCAAGAAGGAATTGATACAGTACTAGCTAAAATTGAATCTATGCTATTCAAACCACAAGTAGGTAGCGTTTATGAAGTGAAAGTAATTAAGATACTTGATTTTGGTGCGGTAGTAGAATACCAAGAAGCTCCAGGAAATGAGGTTTTATTACACATTAGTGAACTGGATTGGAAAAAAACTGAAAATGTTACCGATGTAGTAAATATGGGTGATGTATTAGATATCAAGTACTTTGGTGTAGATCCTAGAACTAGAAAAGACAAAGTGTCTAGAAAAGCTCTAATTGAAAAGCCAGAAGGTTATGTTGAAAGACCCGCAAGGCCACCAAGATCAAACGACAGAGGTCGTGATAACAGAGGAAGAGATAATAGAAGATAATTCAGAATATGCTAGAATTTTAAAATATTCTAGCATATTATATAATTTTTAATTTAATTTTCAAAATTGGATGAGACAACTCAAGATAACCAAACAGGTAACTAATAGAGAAACAGCTTCTCTAGATAAATATTTACAGGAAATTGGAAAAGTTGATTTAATTACTGCTGAAGAAGAAGTAGAATTAGCTCAAAAAATTAAGGCTGGTAGCCAAGCAGCATTAGAAAAATTAACAAAGGCTAACCTTCGTTTTGTTGTATCTGTAGCAAAACAATATCAAAATCAAGGCTTAACATTACCAGATTTAATAAATGAAGGAAATCTTGGTCTTATTAAGGCAGCTCAAAGATTTGATGAAACCAGAGGTTTTAAATTTATATCCTATGCGGTATGGTGGATTCGTCAATCCATTCTACAAGCTCTTGCAGAACAATCAAGAATTGTAAGATTACCTCTTAATAAGATTGGATCGATTAATAAGATTAATAAGACCTATGCTTTTTTAGAACAATCTCATGAGAGACCTCCAAGTGCGGAGGAAATAGCAAAAGAGCTGGACATGACTATCAATGACGTTAAAGAGTCCATGAAGAATTCTGGACGACATGTATCCATGGACGCTCCACTTGTAGAGGGTGAAGATTCTAATCTTTATGATGTACTAAGAAGTGGTGAATCACCAAATCCAGACAGAGCATTATTACACGAGTCTTTAAAAACAGAAATTGAAAGAGCATTAGAGACATTAACTCCAAGAGAAGCAGATGTAATTAGACTTTACTTCGGTTTAGGAGAACAGCACCCAATGACATTAGAAGAAATCGGAGAAACATTTGATTTAACCAGGGAAAGAGTTCGACAAATTAAAGAAAAAGCAATAAGAAGGTTAAAACATACTTCAAGAAGCAAAATTCTAAAAACATATTTAGGATAAAAACTAAAAAATGAGTATTATTAATTTAATGCTCATTTTTTTTTAAATTAGATGTATGAAAAAACACTTAATAGCTCCGTCTGTGTTAGCTGCAGACTTTGGGAATTTACAAAGAGACATAGAAATGATCAATGAAAGTAGCGCAGACTGGTTTCATATTGATATAATGGATGGAGTTTTTGTACCTAATATTTCCTTTGGCATGCCTGTACTGAAAGAAATAAAAAAACATGCCAACAAAACATTAGACGTACACCTAATGATCGTAAATCCAGATCAATATATAGAAACTTTTGCAGAGCTAGGTGCAGACATACTAACGGTACACTATGAGGCTTGTACACATCTTCATAGAACTATTCAGGCTATTAAAGCAGCAGGAATGAAGGC
>Ga0209709_10002232_pt1 | contig 17167 bp, 14 predicted proteins | sample ArcticOcean_MG_C_2_FD_187435 | JGI IMG/M metagenome (GOLD analysis project Ga0209709, IMG submission 187435) | Marine microbial communities from western Arctic Ocean - ArcticOcean_MG_CB4_136 (SPAdes) (version 2) | ecosystem: Environmental > Aquatic > Marine > Oceanic | place: Arctic Ocean... | reverse complement strand
TGGAAAGTGCCGGCTCTCTCGCCGCTGTGAACACGACGACGACCGATGAATGGGTCCACATGCAGTCAGCGGTCTTCGACGAGCTTGTCGAGTTTTGCAAAATTCTTATAATCCCCATACTTTCGATGCCTGTTGCCAAATACATTAGAGCACGATGGGCTTTGCAGTGGCGATTATCGCTTGCGTATTCGTACCTCCGGGTCTGGAATCCGAACATCGACGCGATCGAAGGCTCCAGTCAGCGAGTTCACGAAGATTCATATCGGTTTTCGCGTGGCGTCGAGCTCGTCTTGACGACCGTTTTGGACTCGCTCGTCACAATCGTCGTTTTCATACCTGTTTTGCTGAGCCTGGGAAGTGACACCACGTGCCCAACGTCCGTCCATTTCCTAGCATTTCTCGGCGACTCGTGGCTCGTGGCGATGGCGATCTCGTCGGCCGTGCTGGGCTTTGTCGTCACACTTATTTTGGGCCATCGGCTCGTGCAACTCGAGGTTCAAAACCAAATTGTCGAAGCACACATGCGACAGGACCTGGTAATTCTGGAAACCAACGCGGGCGCCATTTGTTGCTCGTCAAACAGCGCGTCGAATGCGCCCGATTTGCAATCGCCGTTTTTACACTTCGTTCCAATCTTCGAACGTGTCGAACAAAACTACAAACGGTTGTTTTTAAACTTTGGAATTCTGAATTTTTGGCTTACACTATTCGATCAACTGAACGTTTTGCTTCCTTACTTAATCTTTGCACCGCTGCTCTTCTCGCCGTCCGCGGGCGAAAGAATCACACTCGGCATTTTAATGCAAGTTTCAAACTCATTCGACAAAGTTTTCGGAAGCCTTTCTGTCGTCGCCGATAATTGGAGCGGTGGTGCGCGTTTTAACACACCACCGCCGCCACCCACTCACTCACTCACCCACTCACACACACACATACACACCCTTTTAAACGCAGTGAATGAATTTAGGTCGGTCATTTTTCGTCTTCGGCAATTTGAGGCGAGTATCTACGACAAAAACACCGCGGTGTGCAACGGCGGCGTGTTGGCTAGGATTTGGCTGTTTTTACTCGGCATATGGAGCGGCAGAGGCAGTCGCACCTCTACCACCACCACCACCAACCCATTGTTTGGCAACCCAGTCGAAATGGTCAGCGTCGAGCAACTCGACGAGTCGACCACCGGCGGTGCGCGTGCCTAGAAATCGACGTGCTGTGCAGCAGCGGATGCGCCGATGCGCGGCCGCTGCGCCGCTGGGCCACCGCCATCGGGCATGGGCGGCCCGGGTCGATCTACATAGCCTCCATTGCGTGCGTTAAACGTGCGTGTGCTTCCGTCGGCCCATGTGGTGCGCGCCACGACTTCACGGCCTCTCATTCCACGATACGTGTTCTTGGTGCCATCGAGTGTGTAGGTGTAAGTTGTCAGCCGCTCGTTGCCAGCCAGACCTTCGTACGTAGCAACGGCAGCGTATCGTGAACCAGCATTTCGTATATATTCAATTTTTACAATCCTCTCGTTTGGCGCTTCGCCTTGAAGAAACACTGTGTGGCTATCTTTATATACGACACGCGTGCGCGTGAGATTCACGCCTTCGTTCGTCAGCCAAACGACATTGCCGTTGGCGTCTCTGTACCGAACACGCCGATTTAGCCGCAAACCGTAATCTCCTTGCCATCTTATCATGTTGTGACGAATGTCATTTATGTCGTTCGCAGTGTACGGTGCTCGACAAGCCATGCATTGTCTGTTTTGTGCAATCACAGCAACACCATACTCGTCCATGTAGTACAAGCAGTCCACGTGGTAGCAGTGTGAGCACGACAGAATAATAAGCGGGTTGCTTTCGTTAGCTTCCATGACAATATCTTCTTGACAAACAATGCACGTGTCGCAGTCAGGAAATCGTGAAGCAACGACACCGGTCGTACTTTCTGGCCCATTTGCAAATTTCCCCAGTTTGTTGCAGCACTGTGGCTGTTGGCATGCGGCGGCTGCCATTGCACACACACACACCCACTCGTTCAACAAAGAAGGCATTAATCGGACTTTATGGATTCTGAGCAACGGCGTCTGTAACATAGACATCGAACAAACTCGCAGAAAACCGCTTCGACGCAAGCGCAGACGCGATTCCAAACGAATTATTTTCTATGAAAAGACCCATTCCAACGTCGACGCTCTTCAAAAGCCCCAAACGCGCCGTCTGTCTAGTGTCACTTTCGCAGTATAATTGAAGATCGTCGCGTTCGCCGCGTTCCCACATTGTTATCGCAGCGAATCCATTGGCGGTTTTTTGACCAAGGTTGTTTAGTTTGAGCAAATTGTCTAATTTGTACCAAACACCAGTCACGTCGCGGATACGCGAAAAAATATCGTGTGTTTTTTCTCGATGTCTGATATATTGCAGTTTGTCTAGATAATGCTTCTTCAAGACAAGCCAGTCGAACCCGACAAGGTTGAAACCAACGATTAGCTCTGCATTGTCAAACATACGAATCATCGACGCGACACTTTTATCGCCCTCACCGTCGCGCCAAAACGTATGCATTTTTGCCGTCTCCATCGCTCGCTCGGCCATCGCCGGCTTCATGGCAAATTCGCTTGGTACGCACAACACCGAACAGCAACTCAGCTGAAGCGATGCAACTTTTTCGTCCCGCGTCTGGCCGGGCGCTCGAGCGATCAAGTCTTGCGTTTCCAAGTCATATATTGCCACAAACGCACCGCCATCGCGCCGTTCCATTGCACGCACACACGCGCGCACACACGCGCACACACGCACACGTGTACAAAACCGCTATTTTCGAATGTATTTATAAGTGTGTCAAAATCGAGGGTTTAGCGCTGTGCGGATGAGCTCAACCGTGTTCGCAGAGTTGGCGTTGACGTTGCTGCAGTCTAGCAACACGCTCTCACATGACCCTGTGTTTCTTGGAATGTTCTTTGTGCTTGGGTACCGCAAGCTGTTTTCGACGTCTTCGAACACTACGTTCGGATCCATACTTTTGCTGGGCGCGCTTTCCGTGGCAGCCGCATGGTTTGTGCGCGCATGCGCACGTTCTCAATCCATCACAATCCCCACCGCCGCACCCACCGCCGCGCCCACCGCCGCGCCCACCGCCGCCGCGCCCCAAAACGTGCCGTTTGAAGACGATACAGAAGCCTCGGGCGACGACGGCGGCGGTAGCAGCAGCAGCAGCAACTTGGAGGTCGCACTTTCGCGACTTTTCACGCTTTTCTAAGGACACTCGGACGTGCGCGTCGTGGCCCGAACGCGCGCGCCAACGTAAAACTTCTCGGACAGTGTCGTGTAATTGACCAAGTGCCGAAGCGACGGGTGCGTCGCGCGAATGACGAATCGAAACGAACCGTCGCCGGCAAGCACGTTCGACGAAAGAGCGTCTTTTCTGAACTGTAAGTTGCTGAAAATAATTTTACCTCTCGTGCACGTGCCGTAGAAGACCTCCTTGGAGTTTTTCGGGTTGAAGTTGGTGAATAGATTTGTGCACGTTTTCCCGGTGCTGTCTTTGGCAAAACACATCCCGGGGCGAAAATGAGACGTTTCGTCGCTTGAAGCGAACGGTTTGTCGTCGTCTCTGCCGCGGCGGCCATCGCCCGACGCGTAGATGAGATACATTTCGAACCGAAGCTCCGAAGCGTCGACGGTCGAGCTCGCCGTCCACGCGTTGGCGTGATCAAGGATTTCGTTCGTGTCTTTGAACACACCGCCGCAAAGGTATTTTATTTCCGCGCAGACGTCGAACGAACGGCTGTGCTCGACGAATTGCTCATTTGCGCCACTTCGGCCCAAGCGGACAGCGTGTGGGAAACCGGAATGCAGCTTGTCCCGCGCCACAATCCGAACACTTTCGTTGAGCTGGATTGAATCCGACCACGAAACGCACCGCACGCGCACCGTGCCGAGCACCGCGTGGTCGTGGTCCTTTGCAATGGTGAAAAGTCGACGCCCGGGCTGCTGAAGCGGCGGCGGCCGCGGCTGCGGTGGCCACGCGTCGGAGTCGTCGTCGGCGTCGGTGCCGGTGACGGCGGCGGTGGTGACGGCGGCGGTGCCGGCGGTGGTGGTGCCGCCGGCGGTGGCGTTCTCGAGTGCTCGGCGCACCACGTTGAGCGTTTGGTCTTTTTCGACGATGAGTTTGGCCGCCTTGAGCAACTGGGTGTGCATTTGCTCGTAGTGCTCGTCGCACTCGCCGTCGGAAAGCGTGCGAATGCGCTTCTTTGGAAAACGGACGCCGCCGATCAAGAGCGTTTCTGATCCGTCGGGTGCGAGGACGACATCGTTTCCGTATGCGAGGCGAAGCAAGTCGGCGTCGGACATCGCGGTCACCTTGCGGCGATCCGTCTCCAAAAATTCGTCGTTTTCATTTCCCGGTCGAATAATCATCGACGTGTCGTTCTCGCTGTCGGACATGCCGAGCTGTGCACAAAGCTTTCTGTTGTCGTATGCGATAACAGCTTCACGGTTCGATCTCGCCGTCGATAATGTGGCACGTCTGCACTTGTCATTGTATAGCTTTGGCGATTATGTCCACCCGCGCCATCGCCACCGCCTTCGAAGCCTCGCGCGATTCACACGAGGCTGGCTCGCTTTTTGGGTCGGTCGTCGACAAGGAACTCTGGGACCGGCTGTGCGGCAGCCCAGTGTTGAGGTCGAAGACGCCATCGGAGGTCACGTCGTTTTGCTTGGAACGCTCCGAATCCGTCAACGACATGGAAATCGACATGGCCGATTTGCGAATACGCGGCGGCGACGTCGTCCTCCTCGACAGCGTCGTTCAGATTCGCGACGTCCCATACGCATTCGCATATGCTTACTTCGAACGGGATGCAGGCACGTCGACTATTAGCTCACCGGGTGGGAACATCGTGTTGAATAACAACCCGGTGGTGCCCAGAGCGGTCGTGTCGGATTCCGTCGAATGGACCCCAATCCTATCTTCGTGCGGGGAAAAAGGGCATAAATTTCTATTGTCAAACGGTGGCGTCGTCCAGGCGCATATCGAGGTATTCTTGTACGACGACGAGAACGCCTCCAGTATAAATCGCGTGCTGCTCGTGCACGGACTTTACAGTTGCTTCGCACACGTGGCCAAGCTAATCGATCGACATTCGATACTGGAATTCAACAGTATCAAAGAGCACATCAAAAAATTACACAACACAATGTCGTCGATCGACGACGATTCGATCTACCTGCCGTTAAACGAAATCATCGTGGGCGAATCACTCGCGCCCACCAACCCACACTCCCTCGCCACGACCGTCCCGTCACATCTAAAATCGCACCCACACGCCGCAATTGCGCCGGGCGTGTGGGAAAACACCAAGACGCAGCTGCACCAGCTGTCGTCGGTCGCCACCAATTGCATCCATCAGCATAACACAGAGGAATTCACACGAGCGAACGTAAATTACTGAGTTCCCTCAGTTGCAATGACACGGTATTTTCTTAGGGTGGCAAATTACATTGCAAACGTAGCATCTTTTCCAGTTTGCGGACGCGTTGTCCGCGCACGCGCATTGCATGAATTGCTCAAACGGCCGCGTGTTGCAAAACGGGCACTTGAACAGAATAGGATGCTTTGCGATGGGCGTCGCCGCGCCCTTTGACGTAATTTCATTCAAAGCGAGTGCATGCGCACCGTGTTCATTTTCCCACTTTAGAGCATCGGCGGCCACATTGTTCGATTTTATTAGCGCCATTTCTCTTGATTTTAAAATCTGGTACTTTTCCATGTCGGAAATCGTCGTCGTCGTCGTCGTCGTCGTTGCCGCATTCGAATCGAACGCTTTTCGGACACGAGCGTCGTCGACCGCTTTTGTTTGCTCGTCACGCGCCGTTTGCGCAAACGCGGAGAAGTCCTCCTTTAGCACCGTCGAAACACCACGTTCCTTGTTTCGGGAAAAATTGAACCAACGACGCACGCGCACAATCGAGCGCGTGCACGACGAGCCGAGCCAAGCCCAGCGCGCCGTCTGTCGGAACGTTTCCTCGTCCATGCCGTAAGCTTCAAACACCTCGTTGATTTCCGCGTCGGACGCGAGGAACGACTCGGGCGTGTCGAATTTTGCACGCTTCGTCGACTCGGCCGTTTCGGCCGACGGCGGCTGCGGCGGCGGCGGCTGCGGCTGCTTGCGTTTGCCCTGTGGCAATGCCGCCATCTTCATCTTACTAGTCTTCTCGTTTGACGTTTTCTGCTCGGATTCTCGACGTAATTGCGTCGATATGCGCATTGCGATCGTGTCGGCAAGCGAAGGATCTATGCCGTCTGGTGTCCACAACCCAGAAGCGATGAGATTTGGTACGTTTTCGATCAGGTGCGTTCCCCAGCGCTTGTTTTTTTGGTCCCACGCAGTCGCAGCCTTCCCATCAACCGTCCCTCGGCATAACCGCTTAACCTCGTCTTTTGAACGAATATTACTTCGTCCCCACCACACTTTTGAAACCCAGCGACGCATCTTCTTGGAATCCTCGTCGGCATCGTCGCCTGCGATGAAAACGTCGACACACGATTGCTGCACGATTGACAACTTCTTGTACAATTCGTCAGACATTTACGTCCTTTGTATGCGTGTGCGTGCACGGCCTGTCGCGCAAAGGTGCACAGTCTTTCAGACTCCGTGTCTTACGACTCTTGCGCACACACACACTCTGATAGAAAGAGACGCACACACGCACACACGCACATCCACACCAATGTTGAAGACTTGTGCTGGTGTCGCGAACAAAACAACGCACACCATCAAACGACTTGTCGACGATGGCACCGTTCCATCGCCGATGATTAACACGCCGGGCGATGGCGGTGACGACGACGACGACGACCGGGGCGTGAAGAAGCAGCGCAAAATGCAAGTTCAGCTCGAACAGGGTGAGTTCACGTGCAACAGTTCCTTCTTCGACGGCGTCCCGACGTTCAGTTTTGATCCGGCTTCGAAGTCGATTTCTCTCAACGTAACGAGCGACGCTTCGCACGGTTACCTGAACGCCAACGTGTACCTGAATCCTCTATTTGAACGCGTCGGGTTTAAGCTCGCGTGTGACAGCACGACTGCATACACTGCAAAGAGCGTTTTACTGGCACGCCAACTCTCAGCTTCGCCGTCTTCGATGGCCACGACGACGGCCGACCGTGCCGTCGTCGACGAAACCGCCGAAAACGCGATTGGCGTGAAAGACGCAATCGAGTGCGAATTGCACCGGTGCGTAAAGTACATTGGTTGGCCGCAATCGCAATTCATCAACGCAAAGAATCTGTCGACCAACGAGACGACCTGCTACAAATTCGACGTTTTCAAGCCGGCGCGCGCGACGCCGGCGCGAATCGACTTAAAATTCACGTGCCTCGAAGTCGAGAATAACACGTCTATTAGCATTTACGAAAACGCGGTCGTCAAGCGCGTTCTGACAATTGCTGGACTCGGGCCAGATGACGCGATTAAAGACCTTTTTGGCGCGGCTGCGATCAAAGAGGACATCTATGAAACCGAAGAGGAGCCGTGGCACCTAATTTTCCACAACTCCGGCTTAGTCAAGATCATGGTAAAAATACCGGACGACGAGTTTACCGACAATGAAAAGATCTACATTACCGCGCTTCGCTTGTACCTGGTCGAGTGAGCCGCGCAGGGCGCCATCGTCGAAAAGGGGTGTTAAACGATTCGCTGGACGTCGAGTACCCGCCCCGTCGGCTGCATATGCATTTTAAGACGCACATTCTCGTGTTTTAACGTGTCCGTGTTAAGAAAACGCAGCAACAGCAACTGAAATTCGGTAATCGCACGCGACGCCAGGAAATCCTCAAATTCTTTTACTGGGGTGTTTCCGGCGCCGTAAGCCAGCAGTGCGATTCTAACCCCCCTTTCATACAAATTGAGTGTTGCCGAGGTCGTCGGTTGGGATGTCACAACGTTCACATCCGTTTTAACAACTCTGACGTTACCTAGAACGCGCAAAAGTAGTTTTTCGCCGAGGTCGAGCAGCTCCCCCGCTCGGCCTTCGTCGGTCTCAGTCGTTAAAATAAGCAATTCGGCGTCGAGTGCGTCCGTGGCCGAATCTCCCGTTTTGAGATTCTCGAGCTTTTGTATTATCCCCGTCCATTCTTTTCGCATCTCGACATCGCCGTCTTCGACGTCGCCTCCGCCGCCGAGCACTGAGCGTGCTTCGAACGCGTCGATCAGCTCGTTCACAGACAACGGAGTTATTTTACGCGTGACGTCGTCGGCGTCGACGGTGGCCAAACGACTCGTCGGCAATCCTATAGTTGGCAGCATCCAAAACACGCCCTTCCCACTAGACGAGTTACGCCGGCATGCATATCTTTTAGTTGGAAGAGTCGTGCAATTCACTCCCGAAACGGGTAGCCCCATGTTTTCCTTTTGTGGCAATTGGAGCACAGTAGGTCGCACTTGGCCATCTCGGCGTCGAGGACGGGCCTGATCTTGTCGAGCGCCGCGGCCTTGGCGTGGTTGTGTACGAGGCCGCTGACGCCGCCGCCATCTTCCCCCGCGAGCCCGCCCTTCATCTTGGTGAGCTCGTCGCGGTGGTCGAATTCGAAGGCGACGACGGTGGCCTTCGTGACGCGTCGGTTGCACAGGAGGCAGCACGTGCGCCTGTGCAGCTTCTCGAAATCGACGTACTGATGCTTCGGGAAGCAAATCTTGGCACTGTGCTTCGCATTGTATTGCTTCTTCTTCGCCTTCGTACCGTTGTATTTCCCACCCGGCATCAGGGCCGGGTCGCCGCGGCGGTTGGCCGCCGTTCCGGTCTTCTCGAGTGCATGGCAGAAGCGACACGGCCACTGCAGCTTGGGCACCTCGAGGCGCATCGCGGCGACACCGCCGTTGCACGACCACCAATAGTAGTCGCTCAGTGCGTGCACCTTTTTGTTGGCCGGGTCGAGCAACCCCTCGGGGTCGACGTGGTCGCCCTCGAGGACGTACGTGGCGAGATCGCCGCGCTCGACGCAGTCCGCGTGCCGGCATCCGTTCTGCGCGAGGCACATGGCATCGCGCGTCGCGTCCCAAAACTCCTTGCATGCCTTCACTTTTCCGGTGAGCGTGTTGTGCGTCGTGCGGCACGGCGGGCAGTCCCGTGTACGCTTTTCGACGAGGTACTCGCGCGCGAGGCGCGCCGCCTCGAGATCGCGCGCCTCGTACGCCTCCTTGTACGCCTCCACCTTCTCCAAAAACATGGCGCGACGACGACGGTTGTGCAAGCACTCGTCGGAGGCAAACTTGTCGATTTCCAAGTGCTTTTTGGTGCAACAGCCACAGTCGCCAAACAGCCCACCCGAACGCGTCGAGATGATCCGGCGGTATGTACTGGCAGTTTTCTTGAACGGTCTGGTTACCGTATGCGTGCTTCCCGGAAAGAGGTGCGGTGGCGCCACCGGCCCCGCCTCGGGCGCCGGTGCGGGACCCGGTTGTGGCGCCCAAAAGTTGTGCATCGTCGTTGCCGGACGCTTGGACGCACGCTTGCTGCTACTCGCAGCCTTCCGCTTTTTCATTCAAACCCGGTTTTGTCCACCTCCCATGCACCACATACCTTTTAAGCTCTTAGCGACCACCCACCAACGTTCCAATCCACGGCACCCACGACACTCACACTAATTTCCCGACGAAAAATCGTCGAACGCCACGATATCATACGAATCCAATGACCAGACCAGAATTATGAATATCCAAGTAGCTACAATGCCTATCACAAACGCTGTGATTCCAAAGAAAAATAACCAATTTTCAACCGAACACACTCTCGCATGCTGCGTTTTAGAGCCGCAACAGCCACAAAAGTCGCCACTTCTTCTTTCGATTTGAATTATGTTGGAACTTCGGTGTGTTTCCGTTTGTAACTGGTCGTCGATGTTCAAAACAAACCATCTGCTTTCTGACGAATGCTGCATTCGCGCACACGGACCCGTTCTCATCTAGCTTCGAACGGTACGCCTAAATGCCTACTTCCGAATCGATGGCACTGTAATTGGAAACTTTCATAAACTGTGTCGGTACAAGTGTAAACAAAAGGAACCATGTCGAGACGTACCGATCCACATACGAGTGCTAGCTTGGTTCATAAAAGCAACCGTTTCCAAGAAATGCTCCCTTCCTTTGCAAAACTGTCGTTGAATACGAAACCGCACTGTACGACGGACGTTAAAATCTTGCATGATGCCCACGATCCCGAGGAAAACGAAGCCTGCTCGATTTGTTTCGATCTCATCATCTTTAATGACAACGACGCTCGACTTGAACTCATGGACGACAGACGCCTAGCAGCCGTTTCCCAGCGCAACGCGGTTTTGGGAAACTGCGGACACGTTTTCCATTTCAGGTGCCTTCAAACCTGGTTTGCCGTTCCCAATTCGAAATGGAAATGTCCAGTGTGCCAGACTTCCATGTCAGGAAAAGATATTCAGGATATGCACGTTAAGCCAGCAGCTGAAGCGCAAGATGGACGAGTGGCGGTCGAACGACTTGCGCATTTTACGACCGCGCGAGACGAATTGCTTGCAAAACGTGTGGTTTATGAATCCCACCGCGCTCTAATGGACCGAGAAGCGGCTGTGGTGGCGGAGGCGGAAGCGGAAGCGGCGGCGGAGGCAGCGGTGCAGTTGGAGGCGGCACGGTTGGCGGCGGCGGCAGAGGAAGCCGCGGCGGCTGCGGCGGCGTCTTCGGCTTCGGAGGCGGTGGCGCGGGTTATGGAAGATGCTGTAAAAAAGGTGGACGCGGAGGACGCAGCGGCCGCAATTGCGGCGAAGGAGGCGCGGAAAAGGGCCGCAAAAAACGCAAAGAGGCGAGCCAAAGCCGCCGCCGCCGCCGCCGAAGCCGAAGAAGCCCGTATCGCCGCAACCGCCGCCGCCGAAGCCGAAGAAGCCACCGCCCGCGCCCGCGCCCGCGTCGCCGCCGAGGTCGTCAGACGGAAGGCCATAATCGTCGCCGCCAGAGAAAGCAGGCGCGTCGAATCTTTGGGTGGCGAAGGAGCAATTCGTAATACAGAAACTGTACTGCTCTCTTTGGGCCCTCCAAATACGAGATTATTTTTGGATTTCTTGCACCGTGTAAGATACGGATTTCTTATGTCTTTGCAAGTCGATGTAACTCTACTTCATGAACGACGCGCCTTCGGAGGTCTTACGACATCCGACCCGTCGACAATTGATTTACGTTTCGTTGCAGAGCGTCAAGACTGGAATGCACCCGCAACCGCCTCGTATCCAGGGCAAGTTAATGTCATGATGAATTATGATGGCAGCGAGCTTCCATTCATGTCATTTACGACGACGGAAGATGAAGATACACTGCCGAATACGTCTAATGTCACATGGGAACCACCCGACGACTACTGGAGAAGTACGGGAATCGAAGCAAACCTCGCATTCGAGCCGCACCCATCATACAACCAAGGACGTAAAAAGGGTGATGTCATTATAATCACCGGTAAAAACGGTCCATGGCACAAGAAGGATGTCCAGTCTGGTCCAATTTCTGTACCGCGCTACACGCCGTCCGTCTCCGACGAACAAGTTTACGACGCACACGTTTTTGCAACGGCGATGGAGGTAGCGGTGGGAATTACTGCACATGCGCAAAGTCGAGTTTGTGTCAGATTTGAACACGGCATTCCCATACGAGATCGTGACTTTGTGCCGCTCCCCATGCGTTACGGGCTAGTTCCCGTTTCATTCGAGGTACTCGAAAGCGGTCAAATTCTGGACGCTTCGAACTTTATGCTTTCCAAGCTTCGTGAATGGAATGAGGAAAATACAAACCTAACGACGGGTGCAATACACAGTGCAATACTCGAAACCTTGATACAGTACGCACCCCATTTGGCCCTCGCGGAAAACTTGCAGGAAATTATGCCAGTGTCGACGTGGGCCACATGCGTGTTCGTCGCCTCCTCCACAAGAAAAGGAGGTGTTCAAGGTGCTCTGACGACACTTAGTTGTTCCAAGAAGACGAGCACGATTGACTATGGATTCGTCAACGCGCGCATTTCCTTCCACCGAGGCCTTGCATTAGACGACGCACGAGCCGCGCTTAGAACCGGAGTTGACGCCATCCCAGATCCATGGGTCAGCGACTACAATTTCGAAATCGTCTTGCTAAATGGCTTCGTGTTCCGACTGTCCTTCGACCCACAAACGAACGGTGGGGAAATTCAAGCCGATTTAGACCACTTTGGGGAGTGCACATTTATAATCAAAGAAGACAGGCGAATTATCGTCGAATTGGATTTTGTTGGTTTTCCTGGGTCGTCTGGGTTTTACAAGGATATATCCGAGGAGTACAAGCTCATACTCGATGCTATGGTTGCAGTTAGTTTGCTATTCGGCAACCCTGATCACCCAATTCAACTAAGGATTGGAAAAACAGACGGGCACGAATGGCCAACAGTCAGAAATCACGAATACGATATGCTCTTTATGCATGGCCGCAAAGTTCCAGTGCCATTTGCCCTCGGCATGCTCCCGCAACAGCTCTCAAAGTTCCTCGCAAACATGATACAAGAGGCGGGTGTCGATTTTGAAGATCATCGCGAAGTGAGGCGGATGTTCCATACCACACGACAGAAGGTTGCGCAATTATGCAACCACGGCATTTCCATCGGTGGTTTGCAGTCCGGTGGGTTTGAATTCAGGTGGGCAGTGCACGCGATGCAAATGGACAACTACCAGCGCGGAAACGAACCATTTCCCGAGAACGTGAACGCAAACGTCGATTCTTACGTATCTCACATCATGCCGAATGAGCACGGCATCTGGCAAATTAACAAAATTCTTAAACTTGAGCCACGCATCGTCGAAAACCGAGAGTTGATCTTTCAGTTCGCGTAGTGAACAGGCCCTCCGTTTATGAAGCCCCATTCGCAGAGTTCGGCGTTTGGGCACTGCAGCCCGCTCCAGTAAACGGCAATCCACGCCGCACGCAGAAGTATATTTTTCGTTGTTTCTTCGCAATCGGTAACTTCCTTGATAGATTTCACCGATCGTCCCATTCTCGGAGTCTTGGAGAGTCGAAGTGCCGTTTTTTCGACGACGTGCGAGATCGGATGCAGCATTTCCAATCGGACCTTTTTCACCGTTAAAGGCGGCGTGTCACGTTTAAGCTGCCACGAAGCTTCCATGTACGAAAGCAGTTGAATTGCTTCCTCCGACTTGCACAACTCAGCAACCGCTTCGAACGCCATGTCACTTCTCATGCCCTTCAAGTGCACAAAGTCGCTCCCGCACAACGCCCAAGCGGAAGCAAGCAGAGCGCTGGCGTGTCTGTGATATCCGGGAGGTGCTCCGAGCATTGAAACGATCGATTTATGTAGCAGGTCCATGTCGAAGCAGGCAAAGGACGCCGGCGCGTGCTTGGAGTTTTCGTCGTCGTCTTTTCGCTTCCGCGTCACCTCTCTGAAACACAGGACTGTTTTTACGGACTCTTCGAGCTCGCCGCGGCTCGCCAATTGCTCATTTTTGGACGATTGGTGCATGAGCTCGATTGCAATGCTGTCGGTGTCGATTGTGCACACCAGAACGAGGTTGACCGAAACGAAGAACGTCCCGTTATCGCGCAAGTACTGAATTTCAGATTCGATGTCGGTCAGCTTCAAGTCACCCTCGGCGACGACGGGCGCGTCGTCCGGACGAGAAAGGAGCGTTTCGGCGAGTTCGCTGTTGCTGTACATTGTAGCTTCGCGAGCATCACCGTGCGCTCTACTGGCTCCCCGTGGATCGATCCCATCGAAAACCAGAATCTTGTTATTGTACTTTTCGGAGTCGATCAGCTGCTTCATCGAGTGCTTGCAAATACAGTCGAACATACGCGGCCTGGCCTTCCTAGACCTCAGTATATCATGTGGATTCGCGCGCATTGCAACTTCGAAGTCGTAATCGTCGGTCTGTGGCGAGAGCGCGTCCTCGAGGTCGGTGCTCATGATCGGCGCCGACTTTTTGGACTGCAAATCGCGCCGGGCTTGCTCCTCCGCCTTCGCCTTCGTCATCTTCAACGGCTCGTCGAAGACGACCACCACAACGTCGGCCGTGTCGAGCGCCTGCGTCAGAAAACGATGAAAGATTGTCGTGTACTCGTCAAAGGTTGCGGCCGCGACGGGCACCTGCCGAACAAGAACATTTCCGTCCAAAATAACGACCGTTTCGTGGGCTTCGCGACCGTATGCGACCCTGGCGGCCTTCAAACTTCCAAATTCGTTCCAGCAATTCAAGCAACGCGTTTTGACGAGCTCTTTCACGCCATGCGGCCCAGTGGGCAATCCCATACTGCGCTAATTTCTGCAGATGCTTTCAATAGCAGTGACTCCCACACTCCCTCTCTCATATTCGGACTATGGACCAACCTAGCGTGAAAATCGCTGCACCGACGCACATTTCGCGATTGGAAGACGTTGACAGCGCGCTGAAGGATATGAAAGAGGGCGAAATCGCCATCGTGCAATTTACGGCGGTTTGGTGTAAAAAGTGCCACACGCTTTCGGAAGAGTTGAAAACCACGCTTGGCGCAGATGGGGTTTTATGGCTAGCAGTCGACGTCGACGACCTGCCCGAATTGGCGACCCGTTTCAACGTCAGGCGACTGCCGAGATTCGACGTCTATGCCAATGGGAAGATGAAAAAAACTATGGAATCCTTCGAGGTGAGTTTGGAGGCGATATTAAAGGCAATTTCCGACGCACGTACCGACACGCCACCACCACCACCAGTGCTGGAGCTACAGGCCGATTTTTAAATGCTACGTCGGTGTACAGACAGGAGACACGTCAACGACTCCAAAACGCGGTGAATATTAATAATTTCGACCATTTTGTCCGCTACACTTTCACCCTTGACCTCCGTGCGCACACGGCTGGAGCACCGAATGTAAAGCGAGGCCATGCGAATCGAGAGGCGCACCGCCGAGGGTGGCGCGGCGGCCACACGAGCTGAAACAGCCGACGGAATCGACGCACGCACACCGGCATGGTGCGCTGCATGAAAACAAAGAATAAGAAACGCATCTTCCCAGGTTGTTTTACTTTCGACCACCCCGCCAATCTGGGGCGTTTGGGTGCATTCGTTGAAGTTTTGTGAGAGTTCGGCATCGTACGATTCGGAAATTTGAATCAACGAACCGAACAGGCCTGTAACGTCACGTAGAACGATTAAATAGTCGGTTTTCAGACATGCGTTCAGTTCGTCCGATAAAATAGTATCGGCTAAAAGCAAAGTTTTGCAAATCGGGTTGCAAGACGAGTACGAAAACATGCGTGCGTATACCCGAGTTAGTATTTGCCCCTCGACATGCTCGATCGAGTGATGCAGTCGACGCGGCTGCGTTTCCAACACCGAAACCGTCGACAGATTTCTAAACATCACTGAATAGCACGCAGTAAGAAAGCTGTGTCCTACTGGAAAGATAAACAGGTTGTCGGAATTATTCTTCCACGCGATCGTGTAGCAGGCGCAAATCGCGACACGAATCGACACTTCGTCGTAGTTTATCTTGTAGTTAGACAACACGTATCTTGCGATGCTACACGCGGTAATTATTATTCCGTCTGGATCACACCGAGGATTTCCACCCAAAAACCGACCCAGCTTCTGATGACATGACCAGTAGCGTGCGCATATACCGTCGAGCGGAGTGAACGCTTCGTATGGAACGATTTCCATCGCCGACGGTTCAATCTTTACGTTTTCAATTTCGATCTCAATGGGCATGTCTTCATGAACTACGAATCGGTTGTTTTTGTCACCAGTGCTCAATTTCGTATTACTCTTTTCGATTCCGACACCCAGAAGTGCTCTCGCGACGTCGCGCGCACAAGCAAGCATTCACAACAGTACATCGCATAGCCAAACCACTGCACGGCCCTATTGCATTCTAGCGAACGTTCACTCGAAAAATGCAGTGCAGTGCAAGCGTTTCACTCCCGAAAGGGGTAGCCCCATGTTTTCCTTTTGTGGCAATTTCTGCACAGCAGGTCGCACTTGGCCATCTCGGCGTCGAGGATGGGCCTGATCTTGTCGAGCGCCGCGGCCTTGGCGTGGTTGTCCACGAGGCCGCCGACGCCGCCGCCATCTTCCCCCGCGAGCCCGCCCTTCATCTTGGTGAGCTCGTCGCGGTGGTCGAATTCGAAGGCGACGACGGTGGCCTTCGTGACGCGTCGGTTGCACAGGAGGCAGCACGTGCGCTTGTGCAGCTTTTCGAAATCGACGTGCTGCTGCTTCGGGAAGCAAATCTTGGCACTGTGCTTCGCCTTGTACTGCTTCCTCTCCGCCTTCGTACCGCTGCTCTTCCCACCCGGCATCAGGGCCGGGTCGCCGCGGCGGTTGGCCGCGTCGCCAGTCTTCTCGAGTGCATGGCAGAAGCGACATGGCCACTGCAGCTTGGGCACCTCGGCGCGCATCGCGGCGACGCCGCCGTTGCACGCCCACCAGCAGTAGTCGCTCAGTGCGTGCACCTTTTTGTTGGCCGGGTCGAGCTCACCCTCGGGGTCGACGTGATCGCCCTCGAGGACGTACGTGGCGAGCTCGCCGCGCTCGACGCAGTCCGCGTGCCGGCATCCGTTCTGCGCGAGGCACATGGCCTCGCGCGTCGCGTCCCAAAACTCCTTGCATGCCTTCTCTTTTCCGGTGAGCGTGTTTTGCGTCGTGCGGCACGGCGGGCAGTCCCGTGTACGCTTTTCGACGAGGTACTCGCGCGCGAGGCGCGCCGCCTCGAGATCGCGCGCCTCGTACGCCTCATTGTACGCCTCCACCTTCTCCAAAAACATGGCGCGACGACGACGGTTCTTCAAGCACTCGTCGGGGGCAAACTTGTCGATGGACGAGTGCTGGGTGGCGCAGTTCCCACAGTCGCCAAAGAGCCCACCCGAACGCCTCGAGAGAACCCGGCGGTACGTGCCGCCGTTGTGGTGTGGCACGCGCACCTCGCGTTCGCCGTCCGGAAAGAGGTGCGGTGGCGCCACCGGCCCCGCTTCGGGTGCCGGTGCGGGACCCGGTTGTGGCGCCCAAAAGTTGTGCATCGTCGTCGCCGGACGCTTGGACGCACGCTTGCTGCTACTCGCAGCCTTCCGCTTTTTCATTCAAACCCGGTTTTCTCCACCTCCCATGCACCACATACCTTTTAAGCTCTTAACGACCACCCACCAACGTTCAA
>Ga0209709_10002229_pt1 | contig 17175 bp, 14 predicted proteins | sample ArcticOcean_MG_C_2_FD_187435 | JGI IMG/M metagenome (GOLD analysis project Ga0209709, IMG submission 187435) | Marine microbial communities from western Arctic Ocean - ArcticOcean_MG_CB4_136 (SPAdes) (version 2) | ecosystem: Environmental > Aquatic > Marine > Oceanic | place: Arctic Ocean... | reverse complement strand
GCGTGTCCAGTCAACGGCGGCAAAGCGGGCATGGAGGAGGAATACGCGAAATGCCGCGCGATTTGCATGGCGTGTCACAGAATTAGTTCGGCGGCGCAACGCGCAGCTAAGGCCGCGACACGTTCGGCCGCGCAATCCGCAGCCAACGCCGCGGCCAGGCTTCTCCAAATGTTAAACAAAGGCGGCTACGCCACGAAAAGAAAAGAATACATTGCTAAAAGACAAAGGCAATACATTGACGAAAAATTAGCTTTCGTGAACAAAAAAAAAAGGGACATCAAACGATGTGAATGCGACGACCCGACCTGCGACCGAGTAGTAACCCCGGGGAATTGCTGCGTCTTCGACTTTGCGCACAGACCCGGCCCCGACGGCGACGGGGACAAATTGTACAACATCGGCGATCTCGTAAACAACACGATGTCCCCGAAAACAGCCATTCCCCTCATCGAGGCCGAAACGCCGAAATGCAGACTCATGCACTGCCATTGCCACAAAATTCAAGAGACCGACACCGGGCGCGACGCCGTTAAACTTTTAACTTTTAACTTTTAACTTTTAAACGTCTATAATGATAATTTCGGGATATGGATGTATAAATGAAGAGATGGTTTGACCGAATATTGTCTAGGTATAAATTGCATTAATTAAATTATTCTGGCTTAACAACACTGAAACTGAGATATGAACATTAGTGTAGTTTACAACTTTTCTTGTACATTTGGCTTAGTTATATGTATATGGTTTTTCGTATATCTCTCTTACAAAAAGACATATAGCTACGGTCTTGAAAAAATTGGGAAAGAACTCATGAAGTGGTTTATTCAAAACCAAGCAAACAAAAAACACGTGAACAATCAATTTTACAAGGCTGGAACATTTCTTGATTTCCTCCAACAAAATCCACCGCAATTCTACTCAGGAGAATCATTGGGAAAGCAAAGTAAAATATCTATCCACGCATTCCCGGCGTTCGAAGCATCTGTAAAAAAGGTCGTAAATGATTTTAAGAATAATCATTATGGTGATATTAGTATACCGGCGTGTATATACTATAGTTCGGAAGAGTCTCCTAACTTTAATATCGTAAAGGAAATGGAACAACAAGAATTCGTATTTGTTAAACCAGGGTTTCGTAGAAAATATAACGATAATTATCATCATAATGAAATTACATTTAACCTTCCATATTTCGACGACGAGACTTTTCTAAAGATGTGTTTTGCGCAAGTTTTGATTGTTGATTCATCCGACACGTCATTTTGTGCAAAGTCTGTTAATATAAATAAAATATTTGAAATAGAATCATCTAAACGATTATCACCATCCCTACTACTTTTACAACAACCAAGTGTTGTTTCGGTCGGGATAATTTCCGTTTTCAAAAACGAAGCGCAGGTTATCTACGAGTGGCTTCTTCATCATGCAAAGGAAGGCGTATCGCAATTTTTATTGATAGACAACAATTCGACAGATGATTATCATGCACAGATCACAAAGTTTTTAGATAATTGGAAGGAAACCAAACTTAAAATTGACATAAAATACGGAAAAGAAAAACATAAACAAATAAAACATATTCATGACAACGATCATCTTATTAAAACAACGTGGTGTATGTCCATTGACCTGGACGAGTTTGTTTATTCTAGGCTGGGTTATGACAAAATCACGGATTATCTGGAAAATTTAGAAACAACTAAAAGCGGAAGACAAACCGAACAAGTTTGGTTATATTGGAAAATGTTTGGGTCCAATGGAGCGATGAACCAGCCGAGGTCTATTATTTCTGGTTTCACAAAAAGGCAGTCGTTTTCAAATTGCATGGGGAACGGGAAAACGATGTATAGGACGAGAGAAATTGATGGAAAACGCCCCAGGATGCGCTCGCCGCACAGGGCTATATCAACACACAAAGACTTCGTTATTAGAGATTCGATGGGTCGTACAATGACGAGGAACCCACAGGCCCCGCGACCTTCGTCAAGTCCAGGGGGAGGGTGTAAAAATGGTTTCGAATGTATCCTGCACGTGAACCATTATTGTGTGCAATCTCATGAATATTTTATGAAAGTGAAAATGTTAAGAGGAGACGTGCATAACAGACGACATGAAAACGTTCGAAGTTATGATTATTTGCATCGCAGCAACAAAAGTTTTAACGAATTCGATGATCAAGAACTCTTAAAAAAACGCGGAGGGGATGAGTGGGTTTCGGAAATTCCCAAACAGAGGCCATGGCCACCCGAGGCCGAAAACTGGCTACAACCAGATTCATGGTAAAAAAATAAGTAAATGTTACTGTAGACTTATATGACGTACTTCGACCACAAAAATATTGCAGAGCAAATATTTCCCGAATTTCCGCGTCGTCTAGACTACGCCACACAAACTTGGCAAGGTTTGTGTGGATAAAAGAAAAATTCAAACATTATGATAAAGTTCGTGCAAGATCTTTTTCGTTCTTGTAATTTCAACACTGAGTTTCTACAAAGTTCCTAGAAAGTTTTCCAAGTCCATTGTTTTGATAGTAGAAGACACGTTGGGCAATCGTTTTTCTACAACCCGTCGGGAATGCGTTTCTTGGGTATTGGTATCGGTATCTGACATTTTAAATGAAATCCCAAATAATTCTCGTAATACTTTATCATTCGGAATACTCTCCATAACCCCATGACACACCTTCTTGCCTTTACAAGCCGGATGCGTACAAACCATGTTTGACAAATAACGGTTTTCTTTTTTTTCGAACCTGATAAAGAGACAGTTCCCTCCAATACCCTTTGAGTCTGGATTCTGTTCGCAGTTGTGCATGTACGATTTTCGATACTCTAAATTATCAATTCCTTTATCTGTAAAGATATTCAGTTCTCTACTGTGCCCGTTGTGTTTCTTCCAGTCGTTTACTCTATCCTTCTTTTGATTGATGTTATTTCCATAATTCAAACAATAAGATGGGGGTCCAAACGAACAAACAAGACCCATGACTTGGTTTGATTTTACGTAAACAAAGATGTGGTGTTTCTGTTGATCTCTAACTTCTTTTTTTTCTAAATCAAGAGAGTCTATTGAATTTTTTTTCGTAATGTAAATGAAGTTTTTGTCACATTTGATGGTTCTATAAACAACCTTTTCGACCTTTTTTTGAAACTCCAAATCTTCAAGAAATTCGGACAGCAACACAAAATTGTTTACATCCAACGTAGCAGTTCCCCCGATTCTTTGAGAAACCGGTCTCCACGAATCTCCTTTTTTGGCGATTGCGAACGCTAGACGAGAATCCCAGGGTTCGAGAAGATCGGGCAGATTCGAATCCACAGAGATTTGATTTTTTGTTCCTTCAAATGGGACTATGATTAAACCCTGCCCGACATTTTTTAAAATCCCAGCCCCAAAGTCCTTTGAAGTTGGATGATTTGCTACGTTGAATTCCACAAACAAATTTGTCAAACTGGTTTCGAACATATATCCATATCTTGGCGTGTTTAGTAGTCGTTCTGCCCATCTAATAGAACTAACGCATTCCCGCAACACACAAAAAATGCCTATTACGGCGGGACATCGTGCCGTGAGGAGCCATAAATCACGGTCGTCAATTCCTTGGGTGGTAATATGAATACCCTGAACGTAAGGAGCCTTTGTACATTTCGTAGGGTTGGAAACATCATCCTTCGTTTTACTATCCGCATTACATAAATTCTGACACATTATTTCTCGTGGGTTGCGCTTTTTTAGTTCATTGCGAGCAATTATTGAAATGCACATGTTTTTGGAAGTTTCTTCTGTAAAGTCGAGCCTAGATGTTATTGGAGAAATTTTTTTCAAAATTTGAGAGGCTTGTCCGTCTCTGCCACTGTAAGAGTACGTTTCATGATACACGCATTCCCAACATTTGGAAGCGTGTGGAGGCCGCATTCCCTGCGCGCCGTCGTCGACGTCTATGTTACTTTCTTTTAATTTGCAATCGGCTATTGTCCAAGCCCAAGAATCGCGTTTATCAACACAACTCTCTTGAAGTTTACCCTTTACGGTGCTTCTAAAGTGTGACATTTCTTTGTCATCTAGCAATATCCCAAATCCTCTTTGGAATGCGCGATGGGGATCCGTATGTGAATTTCCCGGGCATGTATGATATTTTCGCATCATTCTGCAGCAAAGTTTTTGATGAATTTCCTGCGTGTCTACGATTTGTTCGCTACCGTTGAAAAAATTGATGTTCGTTCCAACCACGTCAATTTCCAGCGTTTTCTTTAACCCGAAAAAAAACCAAGCTGAGGTTTTGACTTTAGTCACGTTTTCACCATTTCGCCTCTCAACCTTTGGTGCAAACCTCCAGCCGATGGGACACCGTTCTAGTTCTTCTCGTACGAATTTTATTCCAGGAATAGGAGTTTTCATAACGGTACAGAATATTTCATCCTCCGATATTTTTAAAACACACGCCAGGGCAAAGATGCATATTTTTGCGTGATGTTCTAATTGGGATTTTGTAAAATGCAAATTCTGAATTGATTTCAGAATATAACCATCTTCGTCTACGTGTTGCAGGACCTTTTCTGGCGGCACGTATAAAGCATGATCTAAGTCCAAGTGAGGATACATAGCCTTGGACCTAATTTTGTTTACTCCGCTTGAAGAATCATATATTCTGAGTTGCATCGGTGCTATAAACTGTCTTTTTTCCAACGAAGTTTTATAAAAAGTAAGGGCCAGTCGAAGAAAAAATTCAGAGACTTCTCCGGCATGTTTTAACATAGTCGATCCCCCGTATTGTTCTCCGTCAAATAGTTTGTATTGGCACCCGCATAAACTAGTGAGGTTCTTCAAAGGATTTTTCCTTTTTCTTCCACGCTCGTCTATTTGATAATCGTCAAGTTTTTCGCCCCGTTGAGCCATGCATGAGTTGTTTTCACTTTTAGAATTCAAAGTAGCAGTAGAAAATCCATATTTATCGATAGATATATCAAGCGGTTGTAGATATCCAATCGCAGTATCAAAATCTCTCCATGATTTTAAATGCCTTTCAAAGAGTTCTTGGTCTTGGTCTTCTTGGTCTTCTTGGTCTTCTTGGTCTTCTTGATCACTCATATCGTCCACGTCCATGGGGTCCATGTCCATGAGTTCCGTGTGATCCATGTGGATGTTTGGGTTAGTGGTTACAATTTGGAAAATCTAGATTTTTGCAGTTGTCAAAATCAAAATCTCTAGAGTTAGACTGTTAAACGTTATCTAAAATGGACCGCTTCAAGGATGCGAACTTCAAAAGATACTTCAGCAACCGGGAAGCTAGGAGGAACGCGGAAGCGGCAATCGACGAGAACACGAGGATACCGTTTTTGTGTTCTATTTGTCAGTTGCCAATCAGAGTACCGTGTCAATCCACGTGTTCAAAACCAGGATGTAGCGGTGGCCTCGTATGCTACGCATGTGGAAACCGCAAATTCTTCTGTGAAAAAAACATGCGCTGTTTTGGTCATAAGTGTCGCGAAAATGTAAAATCTGGAAACCCAATCCTTATTGCCAAATACAAATACCAACGTATTCAAGAATATTGGAAAAACAACTCATCTATTTTTACAGTCTCTGGGAATATAACAAGAGCGCGAAACTTGATATTTCACTGCAATTTGTGCGGTAAATATTGTAAAAATTACTCAGATATGGAACATCATTTTACACGCGAGTGTCAGTCTATTTTTATTCAATGTGATATTTGTAAACAATATGGCGAACGAAATAACATAGACGAAGAATGCAAATTCTGCAACAATAGAGCGAAATATAAGAAACGGCGGGTATATTTGCCCTCTGAAGAGCGGCCACCAGCGCCTTATCCCCGAGCCGAAGCGAGGGAAGTGCTTGAAAACATAATTGAAGATTTCTCACCTCTCACCCTATCGTGCATTCCGGAATTACATTGAAATAATTTGAATTTAATTTTATAACATTTTTTTTCTATTACTTAAATCAAGAAACACACCTCCTACTAAAATGTCCAAACTTAACAACTTTATGAAAACGTTGACGTTGGCGAAAGCAAAAGAAGCGAAAAGTTTCATGTACGTTGCGAAAGACGGGATCGAGCGTAAATACATACGGAAGATGCATGCTATCCACAAAAATGCCGCGCCCCAGCCTGTGTATAAACTTTCCGGGGGAAGAAGCAAAAAACAAAAAAAACGGCACCAGAAAAAAATGAAAAGGCGAAGATCTGAAGCAGCAATGCTTCAAAAACAGATTGAAATGAAAAAAGCAGAGGCTGCGAAAAGACACAAAATTCAGCGACATGCGTATCATGCTCAAAAGACGTTAGCATCCATTTTCAAATAAACAAGAATTGCATATAAAATAATTGATTTCTTTCCTTTGGTTTTTGAAAGTTTTCATTAAATAAATGGATGTTTCCTTCTCGCATGCTAAACAACAAACTAAAACATTACCCACGTTGCTTAAATTGCCTACCCGGGAGGCGTACAGCTTGATATTATCAGAATCGGAAAAGGAATTACATACCCTTCTTTCTTTTTTTTTAACTCTTTTTAAATCCTTCTTTACAAAAGATCGCGTTTCGTACGCTTTTGACAATTGTCCTAATGTTGTATTCAATTGTTTTGTAAATTTATCCCGCATATTGCAATACTGATTCTTTTTTATTTTTCAATATTTAACGTGGATTTTGTCTATTAGAAACTCCTAAATATTAAATATTCTAGATATTGAATTCTTTTTTGAGAACACGCAAAGAATAACATTTCTTTACAAAAAAAATACAATATAAATCTAAAAATATGTTACATATTACATTTATTTATTTCAAATGCATTGTTTTTGTACCGATTATCTTTTTTTCCTAGTCTTGTGTATTTATTACCAGTCCTAAAAATGTAATCACCTTCTTTTATCAAATAACCCTGTCTGAATTGATCAATAGTAAGCTGATACGGTTTATTGTTATACATGTATATCACATCATTTGGAATGTCTTTATGATACGAAAAACCTGATACATGCCAATATATTTTGTAAGTATCAGGTTCTTCGTCTGTACACTGTACCACATGCCAATCATTTGCAATTTTTTCAGAATCGTGTAGATTACTCTCTAGAAACGTTCTCGTGGCATGTGTTTTTTCCTTGGGCATTCCCTCTGGAATAAGATACTCGTCACCTTCTTTTCGCTCAACTTTGACTTCTTTTGGCTCAACTTTGACTTCGTTACGGTAACGACCGAGACCGTTATCACTACGTCTATGTCTCGGAGTCATGGGTTTAGCAAAATTGTCGTCTTTTAAGAGACCGTGTCGTCGTAGACATTCGTTCACAGCATCGTCGGTCTTTTCTGACATGCAATTATACATACTAACCATGTTCAATAACGTTTCTCCCCTGCTTGATTTATCTTTTTCCTTTTCTGTAGTATCTTTAGATTTGGATTGTTTCTTTTTTCTCGATGAAAACCGCTTTCCAACTTTTCTGATTCGGTCCTTTTCTTCTAATTTTAACGCTTCTTTAAATAATAAATATTTCTTGGGATCATTTGTAAATCTCGACAAAATACTTTCAACAAATGGTCCAAACAATTCATACCAAGATCTTAGAGCTTTCGATAAATCTTGCTGGACTCTTGCCCGTTGGCGTTTTTTATCACCGTATTCTCTCCACGATCTAGCATATTGAGTAATAGCTTTCGATAATTTCTTCATGGCATTTTTTTGAATGTACACCACACTCAGAGCCATTGCCCAAAAAACTAAGGCTGACATCATAATATCACCAATTATACGAACATCACCCATTTCTTTAAACGCAACTCCTTGATTCAATGCCAGATTCCTTAAGTTTCCAGTTTTAAATGCGGCGTACGAAAAAGGAATTACCATGAGCATAACAGATAATTGAGAACCGGTTGAAACCCCTAATATAATTTTTTGCAACATACGATCCAGAACTTTCGTAAGTATGACTATCAAAATTCCAACCTTGCTTCTCTTCTGTTTTTTCTGTTTCCTCATTTTTTTCTCCTCTTTTTTTATTTGGTTTATAACCTCTTCTGATATAATTTCTATATTTTTATTCGTTCTATTTACATCTAAAGTATTTCCGGCGTCTATTAGTATCCTTTTTAACGGTTCATACACGGTTTCGGGAATCTTGGTCGACGTTCCTTTTTCGAATTCATCCAAGTTTATCTTTAGGTTCTTTAAAACGCCGTCCATTTTTAATTATTTATAGTACTAAGTTACTTATTCTAGATATTATTTTATTAAGACGTGATTTCTTAGTTGATTGTTGTCTGAAAAGAGTATTGTCCATAAAGAATCAAAGAACACGGAACCGCAATTGACAATGTCCTTGTTATTATATGAGCATATGTTTGGGTGATTCGCAAAACAAACTTCGAGCATTTTCTCGTATAAAGATTTTGGGTATTTTTGAATAACTTCTTTTTGAATGACAAATTTAGACTGAGGAATTGCCACATTGTTTTTCGACGCAACGTCAAATCTGAAAATTTGTTCTCGAAGAACTTTTTTGTAATCGACGTGATATTCCAGCGGGAACGTTTCACATGACCAATAAGTCCGTAATTTTTTAGATAACACGCTAAAATTTAAGAAACATATTCCCCTATTCCTCAAACACATTTCTTTGATATTATATTGAAACAGTGATTTAAGGGATATTTCAGAATTCACGTCTCCGTGGTAGAAAATTAAAAATTCAGGGAGAGTCTCGTAATTCTGAATTATGTAAGATAAAATATACGCTGACGAATACGATCTTTGTGAAAAATCGTGGGGTTTTATTTTTACGTTGTAAATATTTTGGGTAATGCCATATTTAGCGGACTCCGGACTGACAACCAGAATTTTCTCGTTCTCATGTTGTCGATTTAAATTAGAATAATTCCTATCCACCATTCTTCCTGCTTTTTCGTTTAATTTTCCGTGAGCTATACTGATCGTATCAAGTGAAATATTTAGGAGCGAAATAACACATATTGAGATCAGAGAACCTATAAAGAGCAGGTACAATGTAATTGCAGATTTGGAAACTTTTTGATTGTACATAAACTTAATATTTGATAGTAATAATAAAATTTTGTACTTATAAAGTACTTCAAGTAGGAACCAAATGGACGACCAAGAAAAAAAATACGATTTTGTGTTGAAGAAATATTCGAAAAACGGACTCCAATCGAAGAGTTGGGGACCGGCCTACTGGTACGTGCTCTATACCTTTGCTGCAAATTACGCTCCGTCGTCAGGCGGAACCACGCCCACCAATCTGGAGAAACATAATGCGATTCAATTTATTTACTATTTCGGTCAAAATCTTCCCTGTGGAAAGTGCCGGAAAAATTTTCCGAAAAATCAAAAGATTGCGCTGTGTGCATTTAACAACGATATCGATCACGTGTTCAAAAATAGAAATAGTTTGTTTAAATATATCTATCTCCTCCACGAAAGCGTAAACCAAATGATTCACAAAGGAAAACTCGCGTTTTCCCAGAAGAAGGCGCGTTACACGATAGAGGGGACGCGCGCGCGAAACTGCAAGGGGTCTGTAGAGGGGTGTAACGATTCCGGGAATCTATGTAAATTGCAACTAGTACTAGAACCTCCAAAAAAAAAAGAGGGGAAAAATAAACTTAAAGTCTCTGAAAAATGTCGATTGGTTTAAGTTGTCCATTTCGTCAATATCAGTTTATCTTCGCGACCCACGAGCGCCTTCTCTTTTTGACGATGCAATTCCCTTTTTTCTTCGATTCTTTCCTGGTTTTTCTTGGCATCTTGAGTGTGCATCTTGAATTCTTTTGCAATCAATGTTTCAAAGAAATCGGGATCGCTGTCAATCAAATCGCCGCGCTGTCGAATATTATTAATAATAGTTCCAATCTTGATTTCGTTGTCCTTTTCTGATTCATATCTCACCATCTTCCATCGCTTTGCCCAGTCGCTTTCGGGATCTAGTTTTTCAACGTAAGTTTGGGCTTTGTTGGGGTTGTCGTAACTCAGGAGAATTTCTTTGCTAATATTTCTGCGCTCTTCGTCCACGTTCATGACAAATCCGTTTTTCAAAAGCTGGGCGCGGAAAATTGGATCGTTGACAAATTGTTTGGCTGATCGAATAGAATGAATAATGCTTCCAATATTTATTTCGTCTTCCTTTTCTGATTCATGTCTCACCATCTTCCATCGCTTTGCCCAGTCGCTTTCGGGATCTAGTTTTTCAACGTAAGTTCGAGCTTTGTTGGGGTTGTCGTAACTCAGGAGAATTTCTTTGATAATATTTCCGTGCTCTTCGTCCACGTTCCATATAAAGTTTCTTTTCTCGAGATACGTCCTGATCTCGGGACAGGTCGTTACGAAGGAATTGCGAGATCGAATCTGGGGGACAACTGAACCAAGCTCTGTATCTTTTTGGGGCACGTTGACATGTCCGTGCTTGTGGAAGAATGCATCGAAGAGAGGCGAGTATTTCTTCCACTGCGCCCGGGTCTTCGCTTGCATTTTTTGCCAGTTTTTCTTGGGATCGCCGGCTTGTCCGCCGTCTGTTAAATTGAGGGTCTGTTTTAATTTCGCATCCATGTTCTTGAGCTTGCCCCCATGTTCTTTGATGAGCGCCCTTTCTCGGTCGTTCATCCATGTGCTCGCCGCCGCCCTTGCTTCGGGTTGTGGGCCGGTAAACTGTCGTTCGTCTACAATTTCTATCTTCCAAAAATTCGGAAACAGAATGTAGAGAGCGTGCAGACCGTAATCTTTTCCATCTCGTTTGGCGGCGATTTTGTGTTGTGTCGTACGCTTGTCGAGAGATTGCATGGTCTGGCCAATGTAAGAAATTCCGCTCAGCCAATGATTCAAACTATCCGGCGGTATGAAGGTCCATTTGTAAATTTTACCCTTTATAGTTTCGAAGATTTCTTCGATTGTTTGATTTTCTTGATTTTCTTGTTCGCGGGGTCGCTTCGTTCCCCGACCGCCAAATCCATAGTCAAATAAAGTTCGTGATTCTATGTCCATCTCCAAAATTAAAACTAAAAAAATCTAGATTCTAGAGTAAAGAAAAACAATTTAAATTCATATTTTACATTTTTGAGCAAATGCGCACTAAAAAATTCTTAACAAGTATAAATGCCTCGCACTTGGAATAAAGAATTGAATTTTCCGGGGAAATATATGGATGGATCAAAATGTGATTTTCCAGTTTCACACCTAGATTTTATCAAAATTTCCGAAGATTACCGAGACGGCAACGTCCGAAGCGGCTACGATGAAACGGCTATTCAAGACGTTCTAGACAATTGGAACACTGGCTTAGGTTCGGGCACTGGAAAGTATTCAAATTGTTGTCCAGACAGTTTTAAGCCAACGTACATTAATGATGAAGAATTTCGGGATTTCGAATATAACTGTCGCGGCGTGTTGTGTGGCGACCATGGAGTCGAAGTTTGGGGAAATCCTCAAGCCGATATAGGAACTCCGAAAGAATGTGCCGAACACTGTCTGAACGACAAAACCTGTGCAATGTTCAGATTTGATATTTATTCTCATGATTTTGAGGGGAACCACGGAACATGTATTACATATGATAACGATCACATTTATTCCGAAACAACATTCGAACCGAAAAACTCGAAACCGGTGTGTGAGGACAACAATGACTTCCTAAAGAGACTGGTGCCGTATGCCGGATCCACTCTCGTTCATCTCGGTGGCAGTCAAAGTGGTAACTATTGTCAGGACGTCATGGATTTGTTATCCGTTATGGGAGAATCAAATGTATGTGATTTGACACACGATGGAACAATCTTTAAAGACGTTTGTCCCACTACGTGCAACGCCTGCGAAGACTCGGGCTCGGGTTCGGGATTTTCTACTGACGAGATAAAATCGCTTTTGTTCAAATCTTATTTGTCTTATGAACCTTCAACTAGTCATTTCTTTACGAAAAAAACACATGGGTACAAACAGGTTGAACACTTACCCTTCTTCAATCAGAGCCAGGTACCTTCAGACGGGAATCGTGGAAGCGACTTTTACAAAAACAAATGCGCATCGCATGACCACGGTGGCGGAACAAATGGTGGATCTGGACCCGGATCCAATGATAACGATGGGCATTGTTATTTTAATTTAAGTTTTTAGTTTTAGAGTTTTACTTAAGTTTTAAGTTTTAAGTTTTAAGTTTTTAGTTTTAAGTTTTTAGTTTTTAGTTTTTAGTTTTAGAGTTTTACTTAAGTTATAAGTTTTAAGTTTAAGTTTTTTTCCGGTTTTAATTTAAATTGAATTTAAAAAAACATGAATAAAGAACTCGTTTTAGAAATCGTCTTCTTTCATCATCCAGAAATAACAAAATGTTTATTGTTGACTAATTCGAAAATAAGAAAACGAGTGGAGCAGTTTGGTAAAATTGAATCGCAAAAATGTAGAAAATGCGAGAAGAAAATTTGTCAATGTTGGAGAAATATTAATCTTTCTCAATTCTTAAGATATAGAGTTTGCAGTGAAGAAGTAGATTTGTTTGGACCACAACTAATTACAACGTGGCGTGACGTTAAATTTTTAAAACCGGTGAGTGCCTTTCAAACGATTGCGTATACATTAAGTTTGTTTGTGATTGATGAAATGTTGACTTTATGTTCTACATCACCACTTCATGGTGGTGGACTTTTTTACCAAATATTCAGACACATGAAACACAATTTTAGAAATATGAATTGCATAGATTTTTTTTTGCCATTGCAACTTTATAGCGACACGTGTTTTTTTGTCTGTCCAAGAAGATTTTCGAGGAGTATGAAAAAAGTTTCGAAACAAATAATAAAAATGAAAGGACAAAATAAAAAGGTTTTGAAAAGTTGTTGCGAAGAAATTTTTTCAGATTTGTTTATTTTAAAATAAAGTTAAAATTATATTCCATTTCTCTAATCGTCTGTATCCATGTTGTCATCTTTTTTGTCATCTTTTTTGTCCGGTATTTTTTCTGGTACCGAGCCTGGATGTTTTCGTTTACGTATAAGACCTTGTAACGTTCCCGCTTGTGCGGGTGTTTTTTTGTCTTTCTTAGTTCGTTCCTTTCTTACTTTCTTGATTGGGCGCGCATCTGTCGCCGATGGTTCTTGAACAACCGTATTTTCGAGAAATTCATGATACAGTCCTTTCGTAGTAAGTTCTTCGCTATTCATTGCTTGAGACGTTGCTTTTTTGTTTTTTGACTTTATGGATTTTGTCACTTCTTTTGCTTCGGTTATTTTTTGCTCCTTTTCAAGTATTAATGGAAACGAAATAAATGGTTCGTTTTTTTCGGTATATGATTTGCAACTTTTTCCGATATTTCTAAACTCTTCAATTGTTAGCGTTCCTCCAAAATCAATGAGCCAATGCGCATTCGGAGCTTTTGAAAATTCAAAAATTCCACGTTCAAATGCTAGTGATCTTATCCACGATACAATTTGTGATGAATTGTAATTATTTCTCACGGTGACCCACGTAACTGCACACGAGGGTGAGCAAAAACACCCAAAAGATTTGAATTGGTTTGTTAATACACATTTCGATAGGGGTATCATCCACGCATTCCAATCAAAAGTATGTGTACAATGCCAACATTTTGTATTTTCTAGTGGATTTTCTACAGAATTGAGTTTGTGAACGAGGGTTTCCCTTGAAGCTTGCTTTGCGATTTCCAGGCTTCTATACTGGGCACAGCAGAAAAGCCGAGAAGGAACAAGGCACTGTTCGGTTTCTTCGAGAGATTTTCGCTCCATAGAGATTGCTATTCTCTTTTTGTATTAAAATACATTTTAAAATGCTATGCGAACGATGCGACCTTTATTTCTGGTGAAATGTTCACACGTCAAAGTTCGAATTGCTAGGGGTTTGGCCTTTGCAAAGCTTGCATTGACCGCATCTTTACACACAGATAAAAAAAACGGTTGCGTCTAATCCAATACAAGTTTCAGAGCAGCAACGGAGCATATAGAACAAATCACTGTGAAAAAATTCTGACTTTGTCATCTCCAAGAACTTTCCAGAGAATCGTATTTTCATCCATTTTTATGGAGTTCGTATTATCAAGTTTAAACGAAACTTCCTGAATACCAACATAAGTAAACTCTTTTCTAATTACTAGCCCCGCGTCATCTTCAAATCTTGTATTTTTTAAAAGAAGGGTGGCGTAATATTCAGGAAACACTGCTCTAAACGCTAGCAGCAATGTTTGACATTCGTCGTCGAAAGATCTTTCATGATCAGTAAACCCTACGTTTCCATTGAAAATTACCTGATTCACAATATCAGTCGCCGCGAGCACCGCGATGTCTACGGCGGGTTCTGAAATCGGAGAAGAATCAAAACGATAGTCTATATTATAATAAAACGTAATACCTTCCGTTTTGTGAACAACTAAGCCCGTGACTAATTCTTTTTGATTATCGAGGCAATATGAGTCCAGGGAAAGTGCGCTCACGAAGTTAATCTCGCATTCTTTGTAGTTAATATTGAGAGGCGGGGAGTAAGAAGATTCAGAAGAATCCAACACGCCTGTAAAGAGACTGTTGTATATTTCCTTGATAAATGTCTTTATTAAAAACCACGCCTGTGGTCCTCTTTCTCCTAAAAAGACATCCTCGGCTATATCCGGGTTAAAATTAGCAAATGTCAACGCCCCGACTTGAGTAAAATAGTTCGTTGGGATATCCATTGTAACAGACTGAAAGTCCCCGGAATCTATTGTGTTTACAGTCCTTGTGGGTATAGAAGCATTACATAGGGGTAAATTGTAGCCATCGTCGATAGAAACCATGTTTACGTAAACGTCAGACATTCGCGCATTATCGAACGACTTCTGAAAATAATCAAGATCATCTTGTTGTATTGCAGTATCATACGTTTCTAAGTTGGCGCTTAAAATATTGAAATTTGGCGTAGTTCCTGTGAAATGATATCTCCTCCTTCCCGCGTTTCCACATACCCAAACTGATTCTAAGCTATCATAACCTGGTAGTCCACGTGCCATTTTCTCTAAGAAGGAGATGCTTGGTTGAGTAAAACTGCTCGTGGTCGGGTCTAAATTGTAACAAGCATATACCCCATCTTCTCCAGACCAAATGTCAGGAAAAGACCTTTGTAACGAAACGCCACCTGGGCTTCTCTCGTCTTCCCAGTTCTCGAGGGAAACAAAGGGGACATCTTCTGTACTTTCTGTAGTAATCCCGCTTCCGAAGCCTACTTTTTCTTCTTTTGTCTTTAAAATTAGTTCTGATAAACTTTTGATTTTATCGCTAACATCTTGCAACTTCCTAAGAAACAAGTCTTCGAAGAACGGATCTTTTTGTTGTTGTAAGTATCGTGTCAAATTTTCCTGATTAATTCCACCGTAAGCGCAATTTTCTTTATTTCGCTTGTTTAGGAATAATATGGTAATTACTAGTACGACTATAACTATACTCGGAAATGAATCCATTTACCTTTAAAGAATAATTAAAAAATGAACACATATACGACCATCTTTCTAAATTCTACAGTTTAATTATAAATATTTTTTTCTTCGGTTATTTAAAGTAAAAGTAAATGAAAGCTTGGAAAATATCCCTTATAATTATAACATGCGTTCTTATTGCAGCAGGGATTTCTGTTGGATTTATTCTGATCTTCAACAAAAAAGACTCCTCCGAGAAAAAATGGCCGACTGACTACACTACGGGGGGAGTTGAGAACAATTCAGACGCACTAGATTTTGACTTTCCTAATAACAATGAGAACGATTTTTCTTCATTTACTGGTGAGTGCCAAAATGACGACCTGGTCAAAACTCTAGTTGACGCAAATGCCGTATACACGTCGACCTCTTCAGGTTCAGAAATGACTTTAAGTAGCAATCAAATCCCAAAATACAATACAAATTTCGATCCTTCCCCCTTTGTGACTCATCCATCTGCTGGAGATTTTACTAAAACAATAGTACTCAAGGGTAAGGATCTGGACGGACTACCTAACTCAGCAGATCGCGTAAATGTTTCAAAACCAACCTTTGGGGACGTCGGCTACATTGGACGGCCACATTCAAATATACCGGAATTCACACATTGGGGTTCGTCATATAAACCACTAGAAGTAATAAAACTTGATCCCATGCCCACAGAAGCCTGGGACGAGACGCCCGGGAACGCCAATTATGATTATTCCGGTGAATTTCGTTTCAATCTCCTGTATTTAATAAAAGAAAAGGCTAATATATTGAAAGATTGGGGTAGCATTCATTATAAAAATAATTTATCAGGATATGACGGCTATGACGGCGGCTTTGATACTATCCACGAACGTCTCAATACCGATAACTACTATGCTCACACACAACCGGATAATATGGCCAACTTATCGTGTTCTGGCGATGGTGGTGTTTACCATTACCATGGTTTTAAAGCGGGGGAGGTGTTGAATTATTCAAATAGGGTAATCGGGTATTCGGAAGACGGGTTTGCAATTATGGGCCAGGGTACGTATATTTTCAAACCGACTATCAACGATGGTCGCGTTACGGCATATAATACAGAGGACATGAAACCTGCGGTAAGTGGTTACAAAATAAGAGACGATATGGGATACGCGCGAAATACTAATGGGTTTGATTTAGATAGGGTAGATACTGGATCAGGAATTCCTGATTTAGATATGGTCCCGGGATGGTTTCACTCTGACTACGAATATGATGCTCTTACGACTTTAAACAACAACATGAATAACAAATATGTATTAGACGAATACAATATGGGGTTTACAGCTCTCAAGCACCGTAATGGTAGTTATGAAATAGAAAAAGTTTACGTCTGTACTCACGAATATCCGTACACAATACACACGTTATACGGCGGTAAAGAAACCGGGGCAAATGACGGTGGAAACGGCGGTGGCGGTGGAAATGACGGTGGCGGTGGAAACGGTGGTGGCGGTGGAAATGACGGTGGCGGTGGAAACGGCACTGGCGGTGGAAATGACGGTGGCGGTGGAAACGGCGGTGGCGGGGCCGTTCCGGGTAACCCGAATAACAATGGCGGCGGATACGGAGGATATTAAGATGACAATTTTTCAAAATAAATGAACTCAACTAATTATCATACCAGGGAGCGTGGAGCGGTTGGTTGAAGGAAGTTGCGTCTGCAAACATATTGTG